>Ga0075436_100000011_pt1 | contig 208094 bp, 189 predicted proteins | sample RhiMethybrSRZTD5_FD_75303 | JGI IMG/M metagenome (GOLD analysis project Ga0075436, IMG submission 75303) | Populus rhizosphere microbial communities from Tennessee, USA - Rhizosphere MetaG P. TD hybrid SRZTD5 | ecosystem: Host-associated > Plants > Roots > Rhizosphere > Soil | place: USA...
AATGAGAGGCCATAAGATACCGTCCGACTTCTGGCGAACAAGATGGAGGAAGAGAGCTGATCTAACGGACAGGCTCAATGGCCTAGGAGCGACATCAGGTTGCTCTTCCTCCTTCTGCCTTGGGTGCGACCCAGGGCAAATTGAAAAACATCTAAGCGCGATAAAGCAAGATACAAGGAGCGGGATTTGTCTCATTATGCTCCTAAAGGAGCTTTACCATTTTCCAGGGCAAACGGGTTCTATAAACATTGTGCGCCTAACGGCGCGGAATGCTCGCGCTCCTTCGATGACTTCTCTGACGGTTGGTTTCTGCCTCATGACGCTTTCGCCGCGTCGCGAATCACCAGATCGAATGTTCCCGGTGCCACTTTCCGAAAGCGCGTGTTGCGATTGAGCGAAACCGCGATGCTGATCGTGGGATTGTTGCCGGTAAAGCTAAACCCGCCTTCCATTAATCGATTGTAAATATCGTTAACGTGCAGCGGGCCGCCGGCTTCGCGAAGGATCATCGTCGTCGCTTGCGGTATGGTGCGATCGAAGAAGCGATCGCTGGTCGCTTCAATATTGTTTCTGATCGTTGGGATGTTGTGCCGCGCGGGCCCTGGATAATATTCCTGCAGCTCAACTCGGGTCAGACGGCGCTGTAACTCGATTTCCAGATCGTTCACTGAATTTGCACCGGCCGCATTCGCAGATCCGCTAACCACATTCGAAAGCAAACGGACGATGGCGCCCTCGGTCGTGCCGGCCAACGCATCGATTTCGATTAACTCGGCCCGAATGATCTCGGCTTCCGATTCGATCTCGGCCAAACGCGCTGCCAGACGCGTCCGGGTGGCCCGCGTTTGCCGCAGGTTTTGTTCGAGCCGGGCGATGAGGGTCTCGTTGGGCATAAAGGCAGTTCCGATTTTAGATTGCCGATTGCCGATTTACAACAGGTTTCTCAAGCCAAAGGCAATCGGCTAAGACACAATTGGCAATTGGAACTCGGCAAAAGCGATTTAACGATCGCGCTCGACAATGTATCCGGGAATCGATGAAAGGGCCTGCTTGTGGATCGAATCGGTCAGACCATCGAGTGAGGACAAAGCAGCGCCCGCGTACTCGATCGCGCGCTGAAGCGTCATTTGCAATGAGCCAGTTCGATCGAGGGCCTCCAGCAGGGTCTCACGGCTGACGGTCTGATAGCCGGCTTCGCTTATCACAGTCTGAACCATCGACCGCATTTCCGGCTCGCGCTGCAGCTGAAAGATGAGCGGCAGCGAAACCTTGCCTTCAACCAGGTCAGCGCCGGCGGGTTTACCCAAGACATCTTCGCTGCTGGTGAAATCCAAAAGGTCGTCAATCAGTTGAAACGCAACCCCGAGGTTCATTCCAAAATCGCGCATCGCAATTTGCTGATCAGTCGTAGCGCCGCCGAGCAGTGAACCGATTTCGCAACAGGCGCTGAAGAGATAAGCAGTCTTGCGCGCGATAACGTCGAAGTACTGTGCTTCAGAAATATCCGTGCGTCCCAGTAGAGTGAGTTGCAGCAACTCGCCTTCGGTCATCTTGCGCGTCACCGCAGTGAGGATGTCGAGAATCGGCAGTGATCGCTCCGTCAGACTTGTTTCGAACGCTGACATGTAAAGCCAGTCGCCCATCAGCACCGCAGTCTGATTTCCGAATTCAGAATTAATCGACGGACGATTGCGGCGCGTGTCGGCTTTGTCGATCACATCGTCATGCACCAGCGTGGCGGTGTGCAGGAACTCCATGACCGTCGCCATGCGAATCGAACTCTGATTCGATCCATCGCCGCCGACGGCGTAGTTAGAAAGGATCGTCAGCGCGGGGCGCACGCGCTTGCCGCCCGAACGACGCAGGTGATCGCCGATGTAGGCAATCACTTGAATATTCGATCGCGCTTGCCGCTCGAACTCTTCTTCGACCAAATGAAGCTCAGACGAGATGGGTTCGAAGATTCGTCCCGCGGTTAGCTGAGTTTCTTCGAGCAGCGCTGTTTGTCCGGTTGCCTGCATTTGCTTCCCGTTGGTTTAGACCGCGGACTTGTCCGCGAATTACCGCACAAGTGCGGCAGCTAAACGATGCGTCAACTAATTCGATCGGTAGTTCGTGAACTGCATGTTGATGCCGAAATCTTTGGCTTTCAACGTCGCGATTACTTGCTGGAGTGTGTCGCGATCTCGGCCTGAAATTCTTACCGTGTCGCCCTGAATCGAAGCCTGAACCTTAGCTTTCGAATCCTTGATCGTCTTTACAATGTCCTTCGCTTTTTCCTGCGGAATGCCCTGCTGAATCTGTACGCGCTGGCGCACCGTTCCGCCGGCCGCGGGTTCGACACTGCCATAGCTTAGGGCTTTCAGAGGCACGCCGCGACGAACCAGCTTTTGCTGCAGAATGTCATTCATATTTCGGAGTTTCGTTTCGTCTTCGGCAGCCAGCACCAGCTCTTTTTCTTCCAAAGCCACTTCGGCGTGGCTGCCTTTGAAGTCGAAACGCTGCTGCACCTCTTTCATTGTTTGATTGATCGCGTTCGTGATTTCGGCGCGATCTACCTGGGAAACTATGTCGAATGAATTCTGTTGGGCCATGAATGCAAGTTACTGTGGTGAGGATAACATCAAACGAAGAGCATGTGAAAGTGTTCTCTAGAACGTGAGGGCCGCGGACACTTGGAGTGCGCCGGCAGAATGAAGTGGTCAGCAGTGTTGCGCTACGCTTACGATCGCACTTCAAATAGCTTCGCGAAATTCTCGCTCGTAATTCTGCCGATCGAGTCGTGCTCCATCTCATGCAAATCGGCCAGGCATTTCCCTGTCTCAACTACTCGCGCCGGTTCGTTACGCTTTCCCCGAAAAGGCACTGGCGTCAGATAAGGGCAATCGGTCTCGACGAGCAGGCGATCGACAGGAAGCTGACGAGCGATATCGCGCAGGTCTTCAGCCTTCTTGAACGTCAGATTCCCGGCAAAAGAAATGAAGAAACCGAGGTCAATTGCCTCGCGCGCCATCTGCAGGCTGCCGCCAAAACAATGCAGCACACCGGCCCGCGAGTAGCCGGATAATTCATCGCGAAGAATATTGATGGTGTCGTCGTTGGCTTCGCGCGAGTGAATTATGACCGGGAGATTCAGACTGCGCGCGATACGAAGCTGTTGCGTAAACACATCGCGCTGCACCTCACGGGGCGAATGATCGTAATGATAGTCGAGACCTATCTCGCCCCAGGCCACGATGCGCCGGCTTTGCCTGGCAAGATCAATTAATCGTTTCTGGGCGGCGTCATCAAACAGTTTGGCATCGTGAGGATGAACACCGATCGCTGCGTAGATTTCCGAGTGCTTTTCGGCTAACTCAACCGCGCGTTCAAATGCGCCGCTGTGTGGATCGCCGGTGCCGACATTGAGCATTGTCGTCACGCCGGTATCGAACGCCCGCGCGATTACTTCTTCACGATCGGCATCGTACTCGGGTCCGTCGATGTGGCAGTGGGAATCGATGAAAGGCATCAAAGGGCTAACAGTGAGTGTTTTCTCGCGTTGAGTAAACGAAGAATTAGTATTCCGTGAACTCGCGGCGCTTCAGTCCTTCAAGACCCAGTGTTCCGTCTCTAGGATTTACGGTAATCTCCCAAACCTCCATGGTGACTGCGCCGATAATGGCATCCAGATCGTGACCATTGGCTTTGCCCAGAGAGTCTACGGGAACAACATACGTATCGAAGTCCAGCCCCTCGATCTTTCCGTTAACCATAGCACGCTCTGTGATGCGAATTGTTTCCCCACCGAGCGCGACTTCGTAAGGTTTCGTTACACGTAGAGTAGGGACATTCTGGAGACGCTTCCGAAGAAGACACGTATGAAACGCACCAGTGTCGAACAGAGCCTTCACCGGCTGGCCTTCGATCTCAATTGTTTTGATTACGCGTGACATTGTGCTGTTGCGACAATGATATTACCACTGACGCTACATGCTGGATAGGTAATGAAATTTGCAAGCTTTCAGGGCAAAGGTTACTTCAACCGCGCCCCATTTGGCACATCCTCCGCGAAGGTGGCGATAACCGGCTTTCCTTCGTCGCCAACCGACGCTGCGAGCAGCATTCCCTGCGATTCATAGCCCCGCAGCTTGCGCGGTTTGAGATTAGAAACGACGACGATCTTTCGGCCGATCAAATTTTCCGGTTCATAATATTCCGCGATGCCCGCAAGGATTTGACGCGGCTTCTCTTCTCCGATGTCGACCGTTATCAACAGCAGTTTGTCCGCTTTGGGAATTCGCTCAGCTGTCTTCACTTCGCCGACGCGCAAATCGATTTTGGCAAAGTCGGTGATGTCGATGTAGTTCGCGACGCCGGGAACCGCGTCAGCTTCGGTGAGATGGGTTCCTGAGTGCGGTGCCGGCGCAGGTTGGCCTGAGGCCTCCCTTACTGTCGGGCTACTGCCCCGCTTTGTGTCAGCGGTTTCTGATCTCTGACCTCCGACCTCCGGCCTCTGTTCTTCTGACTTCTGATTTTCGATTTCTTCCATAGTCTTCGCCTTATCGATTCTGGGAAATAACGGTTTGATTTCTCCGATCTGGATGTCTTCGGGCAAATCGCCCCAACTCAACGTTGCTGGATCAATTTTGGAAACTTCGTCCGCCAACCCAAGTTGTTGATAGATTTCGCGCGATGCGTTTGGCATGACCGGATATAGCAACACGGCCAGCCAGCGCAGAGTCTCCGCCGCGCGATACAGAACCGCATTTAGTGTCTGTCGCTGCGATGAATCCTTCGCCAGGTCCCAGGGCCGCGCGTCAGAGATCATCTTATCGACGCGCGAGACGATCGCCCACGCTTCCTCGAGCGCACGGCTGAAATTGAATTCGTCAAGGTATTTGTTGAATTGGTCGCGAGCCTGCGCGAGGAGTTTCGACACTGTCTCATCGTCAGTCTCAACGCCCGCGCGTTTCGCCGGCAATCGTGCTTCGTCCGGAATCAATCGCGACGGAATGCGGCCTTGGCAGTATCTCTGAATCATGGTCAGCGTACGACTGGAAAGGTTGCCGAGGCCGCTCGCGAGATCGCTGTTCGTACGATCGATCAGGTTTTCGTATCCAAAACGGCCGTCCTGACCGAATACCATTTCACGCAAGCAAAAATAACGAATCGCATCGATCAGAAAATATTTGTTGAGAACGTCCAGCTCGATTGTGTTGCCGAGCGTTTTGGACATCTTGCGCCCCGTTGGATCGACCCACATTCCGTGAGCAATGATCGCGCGCGGCTGCTCAACTCCCGCGGCCATCAGAAACGCCGGCCAATAGACCGCATGGAAACGCAGAATATCTTTCCCCATGATATGCAACGCCGGCCAGAACTTTTCGAAACCGATCGCGCGATTCTGTTGTTCGTTTCCGAAGCCGATGGCGGTGACGTAGTTGGTGAGCGCATCAAACCAGACGTACATCGTGTGCTGTGGATCATCAGGAACCGGAATGCCCCAGCTAACCGATGAGCAAAGCCGACTCACGGAAAGATCCTGAAGCCCACCCGCGACGAAACTCTTCACCTCATTACGCCGGGCTTCCGGCCGCACGAAATCGGCGCGCGATTCATAAAGATTCAGCAACGCTTCGTCATAGTCCGACAGTCGAAAAAAATAACTCTCCTCCGAGACGCGATCGAGCTTCGTTTCATGAATCAAACATGTTGGCGGCTCGTCGGGATCATCAGACTTCGCATACTCGTCTTCAGTCTTGTACGCTGCGCACGGAGCGCAGAACCAACCTTCGTAATGACCTTTGTAGAGCGCGTCATTTCCTTTCGGAGTTTTGGCCTTCGCGACGCGACGCCAGAATTCGCCGACGCCTTCGCCGTGAAAAGGTTCGGTCGTGCGCATGAAGATGTCGTAACCGCCATGCGCTGTGTCCAGGCCAAACTCCGCAGTCATCTTCTTGAAATAATCAACGACGTAGTCAGCTTGTTCCTGCGGCGTGCGGTTGTTTCGTTGCGCTGCGCGTTCGATGTTGATGCCATGCTCGTCCGTGCCGGTGAGAAAGAACGTCTCAATTCCCCGCTGCCGCTTTGAACGTGCGATCGTGTCCGCCACGATCATCGTGTAGAGATGACCGAGGTGCGGCAGGCTGTTCGCGTAATAGATGGGCGTGGTGACGTAGAAGGTCATTAGTAAATTGTGAATCGTAAATCGTCAGGTCTGAACCGCTCTGGAAGTTATGTCCGCAGATTACACAGATTACGCAGATAAGAACCAAACAGCGAACGCGAGGACTCGTCTCTGAGGCCTGATAACTGATTTGAGATTCTTATCTGCGTAATCTGCGGATAACTCAGCGCTTGCTATTCTTAGCGAACTCGTCGTTCGGATTAAACTTAGGCAGCGTTGGCAAATCCGCCACGCGACGGCCGATCGCCAGCGCGAAATCAGCTTCCTGAATCATCCCCTCGAAGTTCCAGTCGTCGTGATACTCATCCGACGGTTGGTGATAATGCGCGTCGTTGTATTCCTTGAATTTCTTCTCGCCCCAATCTTTCGGGTGTCCAACGTAATCATTCCCTTCCTTCAGACTGATCGAAGGCACGCCGACTTTCGCAAACGGAAAATGATCCGAGCGATAGAACGATCCTTGCTCGGGCCGTGGATCGGGCGAGATGGTTAGGCCGCGCTCGCGCGCGATCTGATCGACGACGAGTTTCAAAGTTGAACGCTCGGCGCCCAACGGCACGAAGTCACGCGTCGGGCCCAGAATATTCATTGAATCGAGATTGATGTCCGCGGCTGTTTTGTTGAGCGGAACCAGCGGGTGAAGTGAATACCACTCTGAACCAATCAAGCCCTGCTCTTCACCCGTTGTGATGAGGAAAAGGATTGAGCGCCGTGGTTTTTCAGCCGCAGGCAAATTCGACAGAACGCGCGCGATTTCCAAAACCGAAGCGACGCCAGTCGCGTTATCGAGCGCCCCGTTATAAATAGTGTCGCCGTTCTTGTCAGGAGCGCCAATCCCAAAATGATCCCAATGCGCGGAGTAAACAACGTACTCGTTGCGCAGCTTTGGATCACGGCCGGGAAGAATCGCAACGACGTTCGGCGCTTCAACTCGCTTCAGTTCGCTTTTGAGATCCATCGATGCGGTGAGATTCAGCTTGACGGGTATGAAATCGCGCGATGCGGCTTGCTTGCGCAAATCATCAAGATTCAATCCGGCGAGCTGCATCATGCGATGCGCCGCGTCGTCGGTCATCCACGATCGCACTTGTAAGTAAGGCGTCTTGTCGCTCGAAGTGCGCGCAATATCGAATCGCCAAGATCCGTTGGAAGTGCGCACGACGCTCCACGGGTACCCGGCTGATTCGCTTGTGTGCAGCAGAATCGCGCCGACTGCCCCGCGGCGGGCGGCCTCTTCATACTTGTAAGTCCAACGTCCGTAATAAGTCAGCCGGCGTCCGCCGAACAGATCGGGTTCTTGCGGAGTCGCCGGCGGATCGTTGACTAGCATCACCAGAATCTTGCCGCGATAATCTTCGGCCGGACCTTTGTAGTCGTTCCACTTCTGCTCCGGCGCGTCGATGCCGTAGCCAACGAAAACCATCGGCGCATCGACGTTGACGCGTTCAGTTTGTGCTCCCGTAAACGCGACGAAGTCGTCAGCGAATTTGAAGTTGGCTGCCTCGGTTGGCCCATTGATGTGCAGTTCAGTTTTCGGATCGGCTTTGACGCCGACGAGCGAAACCGGCTGCCAGAAACTTCCTTTCGCCCCTGCGCCTTTCAAATTCATCGCTTCAAATTGTTCGGCGACGTAAAGCGCGGCGAGTTCACCGCCCTTCGCGCCGGTGCCGCGACCTTCGAGTCGATCATCGGAAAGGAACTTGATGTGCGCGCGCAAGGCGTCCTCAGTGATCTGACTTGGCGAAGTGCTTCGCGGCGCCATTCGTTGTGACAGACAAGTCATGGCAGCTCCGGTGATTAATAGGATAATGGTTATTCGACTTCTCATGATCAGTTCCTGAACCCTTTTAAGCGAAATTAATATTGTGGCGAATCCCTGCTTCGCCCGCCTTTTCGAGCAGTCGAAACAGAGCTACTCGCTCCTGAAGCCGAGTGTGGCGTCGGATTAAGATTATCAAGCCCGCATGGGGAATTGTTTTAGCGGCGGCGAGAAAATCGTCGCGGTTACAAGTAGTCAACACGTAATTGTTTTCGGCCGCGAACCGGAGTACGTCCTCATCTTTGGTTCGAAGATCAATCAAGTCCCGCAGCTTGAAGACTTCGTGGCCCTGCGCCCGAAGACCATAGGCCGTGTCATCAGGTACATCGTGATCGAACAGAAGCTTCACGCTGTTTCGGCAGCCATCTGCCGGGCGACGAGTAGATCAATTTCTCCTCGATGGTCCTCGTAATAAGCAAGGCATTCGTATACCTGCGCTCGCGACAAGTCCGGAAAACTCTGCGCGATGAGACTATCAACGGTTTCCCCGTTTTGTAACAGGCCGACAACATCGTGTACTCCGATTCGCGTGCCCGCCACAATGGGATTACCTCCTCTAATGCCATCAGCTCGCGTGATGTACGCGTATTCCAAGGTTACCGCTGAATCCGCCTCTCTTTGAATTGGTTTGAGCTGCTCCATAAACTTCAGAGTTTATCGTGAACCGTGGCCTGAGTCACACAAACAGAAACACTCCAGCTGAGCGTCTATTTCCCAACTATCAAGGCCATCGCTTCCGCCCGCGTCCGCGGGTCTTTGCGGAATCCACCGAGCACAGCTGACGTCACCGTCATCGCCCCAGGCTTTTTGACGCCCCGCAAAGTCATGCAGGTATGCTCGGCCTCGATCACGACCATGACACCGAGTGGTTTCAACTGATCGAAAAGCGTGTTCGCGATTTCCGAAGTCAGGCGCTCCTGCAATTGCAGCCGGCGCGCAAAGGTTTCCGAGAGCCGCGCCAGTTTCGAGACACCGAGAATGTTTCCGTTGCGCGGAATGTAAGCGATGTGGCACTTTCCCACGAACGGCGCCAGATGGTGTTCGCACAGCGAAGCGATCGAGATGTCTTTGACGATCACCATCTCGTCGTGTTTGTTGCCGGACAGCGGCACGATGTGTACCGAAGGATCTTCGCGCATGCCGGCCGTCAGCTCGGCGTACATTTCGGCGACGCGCTTCGGTGTCTCGCGTAAGCCTTCGCGATTCGGATCGTCGCCGATGCCTTCGAGAATCAGCCGCACTCCGCGGGCGATGCGATCGAGATCGAGTTCGGCGTGCTTCCGAAGTTTCGGTCTTCGCGATCTAATATTTGTGACCTTGGTAGTCATTTCAAAAATTTAGGGTTTCACCAGCTCAAGCGATCTTTTTGCGATAGGCAGCACTGGCCGCTTCCTGAACTTCACGGAGCGCGACGCCTGATTTCTCTGAGGCGACGCGGCACTGCTCGAATTCGGGCATCGCCTTCACACTGCCGTTTGAATAAGCAACTTTAACATCTATTGGCCCAAACGCGGTCTCAACCTGAACGGTTTCGCGTGCCAGCGCGCGGCGCTTCACTTCATAACTTCGCGCTCCAATCGTCGTCGTTTCTGAGAATAACATTTCAAGAAACTTCTCTCGATCCCCTGGTTGGCAAAGGATCGACAACAAGATACCCGGACGATTTTTCTTCATCTGCGTCTGCGTCAGATAGCAATCCAACGCGCCCAACTGAAAGGCGCGATCCATGACGTGGCCGAAAAGCTGCGGTGACATGTCGTCGATGTTCGTTTCAATCATCAGCAGAGATTCGTCAATGCCAGCGCTTGAATCTACGATTTCACCGACAAGCACGCGCAGCGCGTTCGGAAAGCCTTTTGGATTGCGAGCACCAGCGCCATAGCCCGTCGCGGCGATTTGCATCGATGGCAATGTTTCGTAACGATCGCAAACTGTCGTGATGATCGCCGCGCCCGTGGGCGTCACGAATTCGCCTTCAATATCGCCTGCGTAAATCGGTTTCCCTTTTAGCAGTTCGGCGACGGCGGGCGGCGGAATCGGAAACGTTCCATGGGCCATCCTGGCCATGCCAAACCCAACGCGCAGCGGCGAGCAGATGAAATTCTCAATTCCGAGGAGATCGAAACAGATCGCCGCGCCGCACACATCGATGATCGCATCGAGCGCGCCGACTTCATGAAAGTGAATCCTTTCCACCGGCAGGTTGTGCACGTGTGCTTCGGCTTCAGCCAGACGCGAGAAGACTCGCCCCGCTAAATCCTTGACTCGATCGTTCAGAGTCGAGTCGTAGATTATTTTTAGAATGTCGCCGAGATGCCGATGCGCGTGCTCATGTGCCGTTTGCACCTTTGCATAAGTAGAGCTGATTCCCGATCGATCGACTTTCTCAAATTGAATCTGCCAACCGTCAACCCCGAGCAGTTGCAACTGCTCGATCAGTTCGCGCGGATCGACTCCTGCGCCAACCAGCGCGCCGAGGATCATGTCGCCACTGGCGCCGGCAAAACAATCGAAGTAGAGAGTCTTCATATGGTAAATCGTGTCAGAAGCCCGACCGTCAGGGAGGGCTCCGTTCGCTAAGATGCCCTCCCTCACGGTCGGGCTTCCGACAACAACGGCAGAATCTCGCCGGCTTTCCCCATCAACACTTCATCGCACAAGCGAGACAGCGGCGTCGTTTCCGGATTTACTTCCACAACATAAGCGCCGGCTGCGCGCGCGATCTCAGGAATCGATGCGGCGGGGTAAACTACCGCCGACGTGCCGACAACAAAACACAGTTCGCACTGCTCGGCCTCGTGCGCTGCGCGTTCGAACGCGCCCGGTGGCAGCATCTCGCCGAAGAGAACCACATCGGGGCGCATGTGGCCGCCGCAGTCAATGCAGACCGGCACATCATGATCCATGCGCAGCTCGCGCAAATCGTGGCGCGTGCCGCAATCAAAACAGCGAGCGCGCCAGAGATTGCCATGCAACTCAATAACGTCACGCGAACCGGCAGCCTGATGCAGACCGTCGATGTTCTGAGTGACGAGCGTTAAGTGCTTGAATCGCTGTTGCCACTGCGTGATTGCTTCGTGCGCGGGATTCGGCTGCAAAGTCTGCAGACGTTCGCGTCGATAGTTGAACCACTCCCAAACTGCCGGCAGATCGCGCGCCAGCATTCCCGCCGACGAAATAATTTCAAACGGCATTCCCTTCCAAACCGCCGTGTTGCCGCCGCCACGAAACGTCGGGACGCCTGACTCTGCTGAGACACCCGCACCGGTCAGCACCAAAACGTTTGCCGCTGTCGCAAAGATTTGCTGCAGCTTCTCTGATCCCACTCGGTGAGCAACTGACTGCATTGAAACTCGGATGGTAGCAAAGCGGCGGAACAACTCGCAATTTCGCGATTGAGCGGTGATTCATTAGAATAGCCAGTCGCTTGATCGGACGCCTCCTCTAAGACGTGAACCTAATCGAACTCCAAAACCAAACCAAAGCAACTCTGCGCCAGGCGGCGTCCGAATTGTTCGGCGTGGATCTTTCGCAGATCGTCGCAGAAGTTCCGCCGCGCATCGAGCTTGGCGATCTGGCGTTTCCAGTTGCTTTCGAACTTGCGAAGCAGTTGAAGCAGAAGACCGGCGAAAAGCGGGCGCCGCGCGCAATCGCTGAGGCTCTCAAATCAAAACTCGAGTCGATCGATTTCGTTCAGCGCGTCGAAGTCGCGGGCGCGGGCTATCTAAACGTCTTCTTCGATCGCGCGCTGTTGTTGCGGGACTTGATGGTGCAGCCGAAGACGATTGCGGGAAGCGAACCCACCGCTCGTCGCAAGTTGATGGTCGAGCACACCAGCATCAATCCGAACAAAGCCGCGCACATTGGGCACGTGCGCAATTCCGTCATTGGCGACACGTTCGTCAACATCCTCCAGGCCGCCGGCAACCGCGTCGAGGTGCAGAACTACATCGATAATACCGGCGTGCAGGTCGCCGATGTTGTCGCCGGTTTTATGCATCTCGAGAACATGACGCTCGACGATATCAAGAGCCTGGATCGTTCTCTGCCGGCCGACCAGTCGTTCGACTATTACTGTTGGGATTTGTACACGCGAGTTGGACTGTTCTATCGCGATGGTCGCGCGGACGGAGAGCAAAATCCGGAAAAGCTTAAGCTGCGCGCAGAAATACTTCATGCGATCGAAGCAGGAAACAATCCGACTGCTGAATTAGCGGATTACGTAGCGACGCGCAATGTCGAGCAGATTCTCGACACGATGGAGCGGCTCGGCATTCGATACGATCTGCTTGCGCGCGAATCAGAAATTCTTCACCTCCACTTCTGGGAGCGTGCGTTTCAATTAATGAAAGACCGCGGTGCGATTCACTTCGCCAGCGAAGGCCGCACCAAAGGCTGCTGGGTCATGCCGTTCGAATCACACACCGGCACCGACGAGCACGAGTCGGACAAGATCATCATGCGATCGAATGGCACGGTGACCTACACCGGCAAGGACATCGCCTATCAACTTTGGAAGCTGGGAAAACTCGGCTTGGATTTCAACTACAAGCCGTTTCGATCTTACGGGGACGGCCATGCGGCGTGGGTTACGACTACGGAACCTAACGCTGAAACTCAACCCGAAGTGCCGCGGCCTGATTTTGGCGGCGGCGCGATTGTCTACAACGTAATCGATTCGCGCCAATCCTATCCGCAGGAAATTGTCCGCAAGGGTGTCGCGGCGGTTGTGCCCGAGCTTGGTGAAGAAGCGAGCGTGCACCTGTCTTATGAGATGGTTGCGCTCTCGCCCGCGGCATGCGGAGAGTTGGGAATTGAGTTGTCCGAAGAAGATCGAAAGCGGCCGTATATCGAAATGAGCGGGCGCAAAGGCCTCGGGGTCAAAGCGGACGATTTGATCAATCGGCTTGAGGCGGATGCGCTGGCTGAGGTTGCTACTCGTCATCCCGATTTGACTGAGGCAGAACAGAAAAATACTGCGCATGCAATCGCCGTGGGAGCGCTGCGGTATTTCCTTCTGAAGTTCACACGAAACTCCGTCATAGCTTTCGACTTCAAAGAAGCGCTGTCGTTTGAAGGTGAGACGGGGCCTTACTGCCAGTATGCGGCGGTGCGCGCGAATTCGATTTTCAGAAAACTAGAGATCAGTGCCCAGAGCGGCAGCGACGGGGTCGAGAGAAACATTCCGGGCGAGTTCAAAGGAGTAGTTAGCGATCACGGGCCATCCGTCAAGTCTTTCTCGGCGAGCAAAGAGGACGTGAATCGAATTTTTCAAAGCGAAGCGGGCGATGAAATCTGGTCGCTGCTGATGTTGGCTGGCCGTCTGGAAGAATCGAATCTGCAAGCTGCTAACAGCGCCGAACCGGCTGTGCTGGCGAAGTACACGTTCAATCTAGCGAAGACCTTCAATCTTTTCTATCATCGTCATCGGATCATTGCTGAGGAAGATGAAGCCAAGCGCGCGGTGCTAATTGCCGTGGCTGATTACACGCGCAGACAATTGACGACAGCGCTGGCGACGCTCGGAATTTCTGTCCCGGAAAGAATGTAATTCGAAGTCTTTATTCCCGGGGTTCTGAAAAAGCAAGAAATTAGCTAAAGTAATACCTATGGTGGCTCGTGAACAATACGTAATTGACTCAGAAGGTCGAAGGACAGCCGTACTCCTTTCTCTCGATCAATACGAGAGGTTGATGGAGGATTTGCATGATCTCGCTGTGGTCGCCGAGAGACGCGACGAGGAATCTATTAGTCTTCAGGAGTTGAAGCGGCGACTGAAAAAAGATGGCCTCCTTTAGGGTTGTCCCCAAACCTTCTGTTGAGAAAGATCTGCGTTCACTTCCTAAGTCAACAATCATTCGGGTAATGAAGCAGATTGATGCACTGGCCAATGAGCCTCTTCCTCGAAAGGCGCTTAAGTTGGAAGGCGGCGAGGACCTGTATAGAGTGCGCGTCGGAGATTACAGAATTGTTTATGGAGTCGACCGCATTGCAAAGCTAGTGACTATTCATTACGTTCGACATCGACGGGACGTTTACCGAAAGCTCTGAGCGCAAGGAATTACAAATGTTAATCGTCATGAAAGCCGACGCCACCGATGCGCAAATTGCGCACGTGTGCGAAGTCGTAACTGAAGTTGGATTCAAAGCGCATGCGATGCCGGGCGCGACGCGCACGGCGATCGGAGTCACCGGCAACCAGGGCGCAGTCGATCCTACGCGATTTGAAAATCTGCCCGGCGTCGCGGAAGCGATTCGCGTCAGCAAGCCTTACAAGCTGATCACCTTAGATCTCCGTCCCGAAAAGACTGTCGTGCGGGTCGGCGACGCGACGATTGGTGGCGATGAACTGGCGATAATCGCCGGTCCCTGCGCGATAGAAAGTCACGGGCAGGCCTTCGCAGTTGCGGAAGCCGTCCGCCGTAGCGGGGCGCGATTCTTCCGCGGCGGAGCTTTTAAGCCGCGCACCTCGCCGTACGCTTTCCAAGGGTTAGGCGAAGAAGGCTTGAAGATTCTCGCGGACGTTCGCGAAACCTATGGATTGAAGATCGTCACTGAAGCGCTCGACGAAAACAGCGTCGACCTGGTTGAGAAGTACGGCGACGTGATTCAAATCGGCGCCCGCAACATGCAGAATTTTTCTCTGCTGCGCCGCGTCGGAAGATCGTCGCTGCCGGTTCTGCTTAAGCGCGGATTGTCGGCGACCCTGGACGAATGGTTGCTCGCCGCCGAGTACATCATGTCGGAAGGCAACTACAACGTGGTCCTGTGCGAGCGCGGCGTGCGCACCTTCGCGCAGCACACGCGCAACACGCTCGACCTTGCTTCGATTCCGGCGGTGCGGCGCATCTCGCACTTGCCGGTGATCGTCGATCCTTCACACGGCACGGGAAAGAACTACATGGTGATTCCGCTGGCGTGCGCGGGCGTGGCGGTCGGAGCGGATGGATTGATCGTCGAAGTTCACGATCAGCCGGAGAAGGCTTTATCCGACGGCGCGCAGGCCTTGACGCTCGATCAGTATCAGCAGCTCGTTCAGGAAGTGAAACCCATTCACGAAGTCGTCGCGCCGCAGCCCGTGGCCTAGCACCGGCAAGGGTTCAATCAAAGATCCGCGGAGCTGACGCCTAATCATTGACAGGTACACGGCTCGGCGTTATCTTCCGCTCCAATCAAAGGCAATCAAGGCTCAGTTTGGATCAGCGTCCAAACCCTGTCTCTTCTTTTGGATGAAAAGGAGTTCCCATGAATCATAAGCTTAAGATTCGTGTGTTGCTTTCGGTTTCCGCTTTGGCGACAGGCTGTCTTGCGATCTTTACGTCATACGCGTGGACGCCGCAAGCCCCACAGGAACGGCCAGTTTGGGACGTGCAAATGACCGTCAACGCTCAGGCGAAAAGCACAATCACAATTCAAAATCAGTGCCAGCAGACCCACTCCTTTACTGTCACCCAGGAAAGGACTCCGTTCCTGCAGTTGCTCGCTCCTGCCACGGTTAGCGTGTCCGGTCATAGCAGCTATGAATTGCCGGTTCGCTTCAACACGAGCGGCATGAACGCCGGTCAATACGATGGCAGCGTGCTGGTCAAGTGCGACTCTTGTCGCAAAGAAAAAACATGTAAGCAGGATCGAGAGATTCTTCCCGTGCGCTTGAATGTGCTCGGGGAAAGTGGCGGGCAAACCGAAAACCCACAGCCCCAGGTTCCAGGGCCACCCATCAAGGGCGGAGCCGGACAAACACCGCCGATCATCGCCGGTCCGGGTGGTATTACGGCAACCATCGCCATCAAGGGATACGATCCGGATACCGACAAAGAAATCGCGACCAGAGAATTCAGCGACGACCAGAATCCGTGCAAGAAGCAAGAGTGCTCCGCAGTTCAAAAGAAGATGGAAAAGGGAAAGCCAACGGGCGACATCTATTGCCCCGCTAAAGACAAATGCGGCGGGAGAGATTGTTCCAACTCTTCATGCCGAATGTTCTACGCCTGGAAGGACGCCAAGACCTACAAGGACAAGAACCCAAACGGGACTGATAAAGACGCCGAAAAGTGGAAACTGATGGACGGCGGGGTGGGTGAAAACAAAGCCATTACGCCAGAAAAAGGAAAACTCGTTTATGCTTGCGGATGCAGGTAGAAGAAACCACGCGCGGGTGAAACAGGCTGCTTCAATCTCCAGTAAGAATTTCCCGAAGCTGGGCCGCGAATAAGGATCGCGGCAGCACGCGATCGTAACCTGCCTTTACGGCTTCACGTTGCAGTTCCGTCTGCACGTGAGAGAAGAATCCTAAAAGACTTATTTTGCTCGTCTGTTCGTTCGCCTTAAGCGCCTGAGCTAGCTCGAGCGGATTAATTCGCTGTGAGTTTAGATCGCAGATTATAAGCGAGGGTTGTTCCTTTGTTACGGCTTCGACGGCGCTTTCGATCGTGCGCGGAAAACTCACTGACACCCCGACCTGCTCCGCGGTTCCGCGAACCTTCGATGCGAAGAAAAGGTCGTCAACGATCGCGATGATGCTCCTTGCCATATCTCAAATGCTCGCGTAATGATCTCCGCGTGTCAGAGCCCGTCAGCGATTTCGCCAATCGGCCCGACCAGGGAATCGAAATCGGAAATCAATCAGCCGCAACCAAACCGGACGGCGCGCCAACGCGCCTCGTGCTGGCCTCGTACAACATTCGCTACGCCGTCGGCTCTCATCTGATTCCGTCGGGCTTGGCGCGAAAGGTTGGTTACAACTTTCCCCGACGGCGTGCTGAAGCTGTCTCACGTAACATCCGCGTTACCGCTCGAACGTTTTCCGACAATGCGTTGCTGCCGCCGCCCGACATTCTAGCATTGCAGGAGGCGGATAAAGAGACGGCTCGAGCCGGAGGTCAGCATGTCGCCGCTCGGCTCGCCGAGGAGATGAGTGTGCCTTATGTTCATGTCGGCGCGGGATTGCCGCGCGGCGTTAGACCGAAGCAACGTGAATGGTGGCTGAATTTTGAAGAACAGATCGGCATTGATGAAGACAGCGATACCGGCGTGGCTTTGTTGAGCCGTTTGCCGCTCGACGAGATCACCCGAATCGATCTGCCTTGGCACGATTGTGCTTGGCGTCCACGCCTGGCAATGGCGGCAACGATCGATTTCGGATCAGAGCGTCTGAGGATTTTCAACGTGCACATCGATCCGCATGGACCGCTCGGCAATCAACATCAGCAGACAGAGACTGTGCTGAAGCTCGCGCAAGAACATGCTGGTCCAACAATAATTCTCGGCGACTTCAATACCCTTTCAAAGCACAAGGCGAGCGAGATCAGGAAATTGATGGAGTCGCAGGACTTCGTCACGCCTTTTCCGACGCCAATCGCGACCTGGCGCGGAGGGGGTTTGCGCTTTCACGCCGACTGGATTTTTGTACGCGGCGTCAGCGTACCTCGTTGGGGCGTGGTGAAGCCCCTGAGTGTTTCGGATCATTGGCCGATATGGGCGGAGATTGAAGACTAGTTTCGAGTTTCAGGTTTCAAGTTTCATGTTCTCTAATTCAGCTTGAACCGTTCACCGCCAAGACGCAGAATGCAGACAAGGCAAACTTGAAACTTGGAACCTGAAACTTGAAAGCTCTTCACATCACCAGCCGCGATAATTCCCTGCTCCGCCACGCGCGCGCCGTGCGTGACGGCAAGAATCAAGAGTCCATCTTTATCGAAGGACTGCGCCTGGCTGAAGAGGCGCTGAAATCGCGACTGGATGTCGAGGCTGTGATCTATTCAGAGCGGCTGGCGAAGAAGGATCGAGCGGCTAAGTTGATTCGCGACCTCGAAAGTGTCGCGGGGAAAGTGGCGTCAGTCAGCGAAAAATTGCTCGAATCAATCTCTTACACCAAAACTCCGCAAGGGATCGTTGTGCTTGCGGCGCGTCCCACAATTACTGAAAAGGAATTCAATGCTCGTCAGCCGGCGACGCCGCTGCTCGTCATCCTGCATGGCCTGAACAACCCCGTAAACGTCGGCGCGATTCTGCGAACCGCTGAAGCTGCCGGCGTCACGGGTGTGATTACGACCGCGAACACCGCCGATCCTTTCTCAGCCAAAGCTTTGCGCGGCGCGATGGGTTCGACGTTCCGTCTGCCGATTCTAATCGGCGGAAAGTACGAAAGCGTTATTGATTCGTGTCGCAAGCAATCGATCCAAACAATCTGCGCTGACGTGGACGCTGAGAGGATCTACACAGAAATTGATTGGCGACGGCCGACGGCCCTGATCGTTGGATCCGAATCAACCGGATTATCTCTGGACGAAATCAAAGCCGCGGATGCGGCGGTGCGCATTCCGATGAAAGGTTCGACAGAAAGCTTGAATGTTGCCGTGGCCGCCGGAATATTTCTTTACGAGGCCACCCGCCAAAGATGATCCGCAGGATTCGTTACGAATATCGGTTCTTTTCAGCTAGAATAACGGCATCGCCCTTATTTCATTTGCTATGCATGATGAACCTGCGCCCGGCGAAAGTCGTATTCTGATTCATGGCTGACGAACAGAATCCATTCCCCAAAAAACGAGGCGACACGATCCTGCCGGAGCGTTTGATGCGTCGCGTTCTGGAAGGCGTCGGCGACGTGGTCGATCGAAAGCTGGGGCGCACAGTCGATCCCGCGACGGGCCTCACGACCGATCAGATTATTCTGCGAATGAATCGCGCGATCGACGTGAAGGTTCGCGACGAAAAAGGCAAAGGCCGCATTGCGCCACATCATCTCAAACTCAAAATTGAATGGGGCACGCACTCGGAAACGCCTCCGGAAGTCACCAAGCGTTTGGAGACGGAACTGCTCGCAGCCGCCATCGATCACATAAACGATCAGCGTTATCGCACCTTTGCTCCGGTTGAGATCGAAACTGAAGTCGACATCTTCACGAAAGGAATTTCAGTCGATCCGACATTCGGCGAACTTGAGGAACAGCTTCAACTGCAAGATCTGGAAAAGAAATTAGGCAAGCCCCTCAAAGCGCCTCACGCTGAGAAAGCCGAAATACCGATGGTCGCTCGGTTGACTCTGCCGGAAGGATCGAAAGAGGTTGAATTGACGTTCGTTGCCGGCGGACGGCGTCTGAATGTCGGTCGCGGCACGGACAACGATCTGTACTTGAATCATCCAAGCGTCTCGAAGGTGCATGCCGCTTTGAAGATGGACGCAGGTCAGAATCTTCTGGTTGCTGACACCGGTTCCACCAACGGCACGCATATAAATGGCATGCGCATTCCGTATGGCGAGGCGCGCCCGATTGCGGATGGCGACGTAGTTGCATTCGGCGACGTCGAGGCCCGGTTTCGCAAAATCAACCCATGACATCGCTGGCACTGTTTTTCTTACAAACTCCGACGCCCCAGACTGCGCCCACGCCGGAGAAGTTCCCCGCCTGGCTCACCCTGATTTACCTGATCGGAATTGGAATCGTGGGATTGCTGCTGCTGGTTTCTTTGATTAGAGGCTGGCTACGTCGAGGTCCGATTGCGCCCACCGCGCCGTCGACGCTGCCGAAAGACATTAAGAAACGCCTGGGTGCGACGTCGACGAATCGCGGCTTGCACGCCTGGCGATTCTTGTTTGCGCTCGCCGCCATTTTCGTTTTCGGTTTTCATGTCTACTGGGCGCGCTACGCCGCCGAACGTAATCCGAAGTTTCAGGATCTGAGTTACAAGGATCTTCGGAATCGGCGTCTCACTGAATCGACGCTGCGCGGCTGGATTTACGATCGCAAAGGCAGGCCGCTGGCGCTCTACAAGAAAGATTCGGATGGCAACATCGTGCGCGATTATCCGATGGATTCCGCGCTCGCGCACATCTTCGGATCGGATCGCGGCGAACCTGGTTTGGAGCGTGCGCTGTTCGGCGCTGAGAGCGGCGCTGTTCCCGAAGTCTGGCAAATCATCAAGGGCCAAACCGTCGAGCAGAAACTCAACAAGGATTACACCTTGACGATCGACCGCGATTTGCAACAAGCCGTCGTCGATCAACTCAAAGGCAACCACGGCGCGGTCGTCATGTTCAATCCGCAAACCGGCGACGTGTTGGCGATGTACAGCAATCCGTCGTACAGCTTGAAGGACACGCAGGATGAGGCAAAGTGGATCTCGCTCGATAACGATCGCAAAGAGCGGCCGCTCTTGAATCGTGCGATGAATGAATATTACGTGCCGGGCTCAACTTTCAAAACCGTGATGATGTACACGGCGTTTCGCAACGGCATGCAGAACATTCACTTCAATACGAGCGGTGGATTTAGTCCGCCCGGATGCGGCCGAACAATTACGGATGACAACGGCGGTTGCGAGGCGTGCGGAAATATCGATATCGCCGGCGCCTATGAGCATTCGAGCAACATTTATTTTTCATATCTGGGAACTCAACTTGGTGGTGAGAAAATTCAGGCGACGGCGAAGCTGCTCGGCTTGGGCGCTTACGATAGTTTGAGCGGTGAAGGCCAGGGCCGTCGCGAGCCTGAGATTTGGAATGCCAGCAGCCAGGCGGTCAAAAACGCGCTGGCGCCGACTGAATCATGGTTGAAGGCCGGCAAGCATTCGACCCGTTGCGAACTGATGTATGAAGGTTACGGCCAGGGCTACGCATCACAGATGACGCCATTTCAAATGGCTTTGATCATTTCCGCGGCAGCGAACCTGGAAGGCCGCTTGATGAAGCCGAAGATTGAAGCCGACCGTCCGCCCGAAGTTTTGAATCAAGTACTCACGCGCGATCAAGCTGCCCAAATCCGCGGCATCATGAATCTGGTTACTGAAGGTGGCACGGGAACGGGCGCGATGGCTCCGGTGAAAGCGGCCGGAATTCGCAGTGGCGGCAAGACGGGAACGGCCCAGAAAGCCGTGCCGGTGATTGATCCGAAAACTGGCGAGCCGAAAAAGAAAATTGTTGTCGAGCGCGACTTCAAAGGAAAGATCATTGGCCAGCATGAAGAGACTGTGTTCGCCGATAAGCTCCGGAGCGATGCCTGGTACTTGAGTTTTGCGCCGCTCGAAAAACCTGTGATTGCGATGGCTGTGTTGCTCGAAGGCCCAGGCCCGGGCATCAGTTTTTATGGCGGCAAGAACGCCGCGCCGATCGCTGCTCAATTGATTCTGAAAGCGAACTCGCTCGGCTATTTCGGCGCGACCAGCAGTCAGCAGAATCAGCAGCCGGCGACAAGAACTCAAAGACGTAATCGATAAAAATCAACTGAATGCGCAATCGTTTCTCGTCACATGTGCTCTTGCTGTTCGCTCTGGTCGCGATTGAAATCGTTGGCTATTACGCGATTCGCCGTGGCGCGTTGATCCGCGGCTACGAAACGTCGGTGATCGGCGCCGCGCGCGACATCTTTATGTATCTGCCGATCATCGCGATGGCGCTTTGGGTTTCTGCGTTTCGAAAATTCAAGGGTAACTGGGTGCTGTTCACCACGGCGATTCTGCTCTTCTCGGTCGGGCTGCTGATTCAATATCGCCTCTACAGCGATCCGGAATACAACGCGAAGAACAAGGCCGCAGCCCGTCAGGAAAAGACAGACACGCTGCGGATGCGTTACATCGACGAGAATTACGACGCGAACAAGCGACAGTTGATGGGCTTGTCGCCAACCCCCCCGCCGAAGGATCAGGAAACGCCCGCCAAGGAATCGAGCTACACGCTTGGCAACGCAATCACGTCGAGCTACACATGGATTCCGGTCTTCTCGCTGATCGCCTTTGCGTTGGCATTTTCATTCTGCGTCAACGATCGATTTCTCTCGTGGATTCAGCGCAATAGTTTCATCGTCGTGCTCTTGACTTTGATTCCGCTGGGTGTCGCGATTGTCAGCTCGAGCGCCGGCAAGGCGGTGGGCAACACGACGCCCTGGGAACCGGCGAAAGTTCCCTTCCTGCTCGGGTTCGCGGGAATCCTGACAGCACGCTACAAAGATTTGGGCAGAACTTATTGGGGCATTCCGCGCGCGCGCGACATCATTCCTCTCGTCGTGATGGCCGCGATTCCGTTCATACCGTTTTTTGCGCTGAAAGATTTTGGACAGATGCTGATCTTCAGCGGCGCCTATGCGACTCTTTATCTTGTGGCGGTGCGACGCTGGCCGCAACTTTTGGTTTTCGTCGGATCGGTTTTCCTGGTGATTTCGATTTTGGTGGTGGGCGCTTTGCCGCGGGACATCCAGGAAAAGTTCCCGATGATTCCTACCATCGCCCGTCCGATTCAGCACGCCTTGCCCGCGCGCATTCAGCAACGTTTTCATTTGTGGCTTGATGGATTTGATCCGCCGTCGCCGGACGAGTCCTGGTGGAAGAAGGATTACGATGACGCTCTGGCGAAAGATCCGCGCATGAAGGAACTCGCCGACCAAAGCGACGCGATGAAGAAGAGTGTCAACACCGACATCTGGTTCGACAAGCTGGCCTTCCAACCCGCGCAGGCAATCTTCGGTATAGCATCAGGCAAGACCACCGGTCGCGGGCTCGGTCTGGGATATCCTGAAGTTATTCCGATCGCCGATTCCGACTATGTCTATGCGGCAATTGCGGAAGAAATGGGCTTGGTTGGCGGCGCGCTGGTAGTGCTGGCAATTATTATTTTTGTGATCGCTGGCGTTCGCACTTCAATCGAAGCGCGTGATATGTTTACAAAGTTATGTGCAGCCGGGCTGACCGCTTTCATGGGAATTCAGGCGTTGGTAAATATCGGAGGCATAACGCGCGCGCTGCCGATGACCGGAATCACGTTGCCGTTTGTAAGTCACGGCGGGTTTAGCTTAATCACCAGCTTTGCGATGCTCGGCATGTTGATGGCATTTTCGCATCGGAACGCGCAGGACGCGCGCGCGGTGGCCACGATTAAGCACGAGCCTGAAAGCCCTCTCGTTTTGGAGGCAGTTCAATGAGCACTCCATCACCTGCGAACAAAATTGACGTAGCCTCAGTCTCTGATCGTGGCTTGAGCGAGAAGCGGCCGCTGAACGAAGACTCGTTTTTGGCGGACGGCGAACGCGGCATCTTTGTCGTTGCCGATGGAGTTGGCGGCGCCGATGCAGGCGAAGTCGCTTCGCAAACCGCAGTCGATGTTTTGAACGAAGCCTTTCGTCAAAAGCTCACCGACGGTGAAGACGTCGAAGACTTGATGGAGCTGGCGATTCAACGCGCGAACAGCTCGATCCATCAAATGGCTCTCGACAATACGCGCTTCTCGATGATGGCGACGACTGTGGTCGCGCTCCACCTCGACGGAAATCGCGCCACGATCGGACACGTTGGTGATTCGCGTCTATATCGATTAACTCCCGACGGTCAGCTGCATCGGGAGACTGAAGATCATTCGATCGTCGAAGAAGAAGTTCGCGCGGGTCGGATGACCCCCGAGCAGGCGGCAAATCATCCGAGCAAGAATGTAATCAGCCGGGCTCTCGGCGCCGAAGCTTCTGTCGAAGCCGACATGAAAGTGATTGAAGTTGAAGACGGCAGCGTTTTCCTGCTCTGCACTGACGGCATTACCCGTCACCTTCCTGACAATGAGCTGCGCGAGCTCTTGACCAGCGGGCCCAACCCAGCCGAAGTTTGTGAAGAGATGAAACGACGCTGTTATCAGCGCGGCGCCGAAGACAATCTGACGGCGGTCATCGTACAGGTCGGCACACCGAAGTTCACATCGTACGTCGCCATCGATGAAGAACGAACGAAGTCGTTCGAGCGGTTCGAAGAGCCGACACCGGACATGCCAAATATCGCGGCAGAACCGAAAACAACACTGACACCGGCTTCGCGCGTCGCTTTCCCTGGCCCATCAGCAACCGCATCAACCTCCGCCCCTGTGAAAGTCGTACCGCAGAAATCAGGAGGTAGCGCCGTGCTTCGCTTCTTCGTTTTCATTTTGTTCCTGGCCGTCGCCGGCGGCGCTTTCTATGGAGGCATGCGTTATCAGCAGCAGCGGACCACACAGAACGCCGCGGCCCAACCAAGTCCATCGACGTCCGACCCGCAGGTAACAAACGCGTCAAAACGCGCTGCAGTGGATACCGATCCCCGCAAGTGGATGAATGACAATGTGCAGCCGCAGCTCGCGAAAGAAAATATTACGAAGCCAACTGATTCCAAAGATCCCGAGTTTCTGTATCTCTATGGCCGCGCGCTGATGCTCACTGCCAGTCATCATGAGGCGATGCAAGCATTCGAACTCGCTTTGAACAACCTGCGCGCAAACAACAAAGGAAGTCTCCCCCTCGATACGGAAATACGCTTGGCGGACGCTGCTGCCGGTTTGCGAATCAGCAAAGAAGCGACCGCTCCGCGATCGCAGGAAGCTTCGATGGCTGAAGAGAAAGCAATCGGTACGCTGGAAGAAATCCTCGGGATCAAGAGCCAGCCTTCTCCCAAGTAATACCCACCTTCAATGAGCGAACTTAAGCTTCTTCAGTGCAGACTCGACGGTCGTTATGACATCGAGGAATGTCTGGGGCGTGGCAGCTACGCCGAGATATACATGGCGCGCGATTTGGCCGCGACGGACGAAGAGTTTCGTAAAGTCGTCATCAAAGCTTTGAATGTGCTGCTTCAGGGTTATCAGGATCCCGATCTCGAACGCACGCTGATCCAAAATTTTCAGAACGAAGCGATCGCCCTCGACCGCGTGCGCCATCCGAACATCATCAGTCGCCTCGGACACGGAACGGCGATCGATCTGAATGAAACTGCGTTTCACTACATCGTGCTCGAGTATCTCAGTGGCGGAGACATGGCGAAGCTCATTCGCGCCGAACCTCTGCCTCTCGAGCGGGCTACATTCTACCTGCAGCAAGTCTGCGCCGGTCTCGCGCATGCGCACGACTGCGGCGTCATCCATCGCGACATCAAACCACAGAATCTTCTGCTTACCGGTGATCGAGAGACGGTCAAAATCGCGGACTTTGGCGTTGCGCGTTTGGAAGCCACGGACGGGGCAATCACGCGCGTTGGCACCAACATCTATGCGCCGCCTGAACACAGCCCCCTGCTCCAGACGGCGCAGCTCGATACCGCATCACTTCAGTCATCACAATTAACCCCGGCCGCGGATATTTATTCACTGGCGAAAACTGCGTACACGCTCATTTGTGGTATGTCGCCGCGCGCCTTCGCTCATCAGCCAATCACAGAACTTCCAATCCCGATTTCCCTGAAGTCCTGGGCGCCATCATTTTTGCGCGTGCTCGAGCGCGCGACGCAGACGCGACCTGCGGATCGATATCAGACGGTGCAGGATTTTTGGGATGATCTGAACGACGTCGGGCTGCCGGTGACGCAGCCGCTCACCGGCGCGCCCGCGCGACATCGCATCAGCTCCGAGCTAAACGTCGAGCCCGAGGTTGTGACCATGGCCGCTCCGCCGCGGCCGCGTTTTGAAACCTCGCGCGAATTACAGCAGCACGAAGTGGCGGGCAATGGAAACGCGCGTCCGAGGATCGTAGTTCCGATTACCGGCCACCGGCCGCTGAGTCCGACGCAGGAATTAGCGGCGCATCTCGAGCCAGGTCGCGTCACTGTGACCGTAGGCAGAAACGACTTACCCGGTCCGCGCTCAGCGGCGCAGATGGTGATCGCGAAATCGCGAAAGCGCGGGCGCGACTTCGTGGTTGGCTTGGTTATTGTGTTATGTTTCGCTGGTTTGCTGGCGGCCACCGGCGCGTATGTGCGTTCATTGATCCGGCAGCGCACGGGGCAGCTGACAATCAATACGACGACTGATGTCGGTCGTCAGGCAATGACGGTCACCGATGTGAACTTGCGTGCAGGTCCGAATTCGAAAACCGACATCGTTGGCCTGGCTGAGTCGGGTTCACGAGTGCAAGTGCTAAGTGTAAATGCCAACAGCAACTGGTGCGAAGTCCAGGTTGTGCAGCACTCGAGACCGAAGGATGATCCGAGTTCAGCAGATCGCGGTTGGTTGAACCGAACGTTTTTGAAGTTTGATTAGATTCGTCCGTGGTCAGTTGTCAGGGATTCGTTGCCTGACCCCTCGCCACTGACTACTGACAAAATGGGCTTAATTGAATCAATCCGAAAATGGATCGACGGCGAAACCGCCGACGACATTCTTGAAGAAGCTGAAGAGCACGCCCGGCCTCGCCGCGTCTGGGAAGAATTTCTTGTAAAGATTGCGCGCGAAGTCGAAGCCTGCATGCAGCGCGAGATGTTCACGCCTCCGGGTGGTCCGACTTATATCCCGCGCGAATACATCGTCTATCTCAGTAACGACGACGACAAAGAATGGCAGGGCGATAAACGGCGCGGCCTTGAGCAGGGATTGTTTCACGTCTTGTCTGAGCGCGCGCGCGAATTAGCGGGTTCGGTTCAGCTCCAAACTAAATCATTCGCGATCGAATTGCGCGTCGACGGCACGCTGAACAAAGGCGAGTTTCGTGTCCAGCCGGTCTGGGATGAAACTGAGGCCGGCCATACGATGGTGACCGTTCGCCCGGCAACGACCAACTCAGTTGGCGCACCCGCAGCGACTTCTACCGAAGCGCCGCCAGCCGAAGGCGAAGAAACCGGCATCACTACAAGTGAAGGTGAAATAACCGTCGTTCGTCCACGTGTGGTCGATCTTTATTCCATTGAGATTTGGCGGGAAGGCGTGCGCCAATCCGTCGTGAAAATTACAAAGCCGGAGATTACGATTGGTCGCGGCTCGCGAACCGTCGCTGTCGATCTGCCGTTGAAAGGCGATGCGGAAATTAGCCGCGTCCATGCGACGCTGACGCTCGACGATCAAGGCCGATACTGGCTGACTGCCAAAGGTAGAAACCCCACCACGGTCTCGGCTAAAGAGATTCCGCGCGAACAGCGCACGACAGTCCAGCCTGATGAGAAAATTGGGATTTGCAGCTTTACTTTGCGGATTCAGCCGAAGTGATCGCATCAACACGTCAACACATCCGATCACCGATCCCTGCAAATGGCACGAGCGAGCGGCAACAATGGGCGCGCCATTGTCGCCTCCGGTGAGTCTTGCGCGATTCGCTGTTCTAATCTCATAATTGCTGCATGACTGAAAAAGAGATTGTGCTTGAGACAATTCGGGCTCTACCGGACGATTGCTCGTTGGAGGAGATTGCCGAGCGGATTGAATTTATGGCGGCGGTGCAGAAGGGTCTTGATCAACTAGATCTGGGCGAAGGCATTCCTCACGACGAAGTGAAAAAACAGTTGGCCTCATGGCTTACAAGCTAATCTGGTCTCCCGCTGCTCGCGACGACCTTCAGATATCGTCGTTTTCATTGCGCGTGCAAACCTGAGCGTGCAATGTCTTTCGGTTATCAACTGATTTCAGAAACAGACCGCCTGCAAACTTTCCCACGTTTGGGCCGGGTCGTCCCCGAATACGGGAATGAAAATCTTCGCGAGATTATTCTTCGACCGTATCGAATCGTGTATCGACTCAATCACGAACGAGAGGTTTGCGAGATTGCCCGCGTTTGGCAGTCGGCTCGCGGAACACTGCTGCTTTAATTATTTGTTGAGGCAGCCATTGCGGCGCCATCGAAATCGGCGAGCAATTCGTTCAGCAAAGGCGTGACGTTCTCAACCTTGTCGTAATTCCGATTGATCAGATTAAGGAGGCGACGTTCTCTCTTGCCTTCAATCTCATTCAAGAAAGCGCGACAGAACGCGCAGACGACAGCCGGATCGAATTGGGTTCCGGTGTTTGCGCGAAAGTCTTCGAGAACGTCTTCGAGCGGAAGCTTCTTGCGATAGGGCCGATCCGTCGTCATCGCATCGAACGAATCGGCAAGCGTGACGATCTTCGCGCCCGGCGGAATCTGATCGCCTTTCAATCCGTCGGGATAACCGTTGCCGTCGATGCGTTCATGGTGATAGCGGGCCATCAAAGGGATCTCAGCGTACGGATGATTGATACGTGCGAGGATCTCGTAACCGGCTGACGGATGACGGCTCATCTCTTTCGAATCTTTCGCACTGAACCGTTCGGGCGAATTGATCACCGAAAGATCGACGATCAATTTGCCGATGTCGTGCAGGTAACCAGCGATCGTAATCCCTTCGACTTCCTCTTCGCTCCAGCCCATCTCGCGCGCGATGATTTCACTGTACTTGCCGACACGCACCGAGTGGCCTTGGGTGTAACGATCCTTGATATCGATGGCCGCGGCAAAGGCATGCACAGTCTCTTTATAAATTTTTCGCAAACCATCATAGAGTCGTTGGTTCTCAATAGCTTTGTGCTCAACTTCTTCAATCAAGCGATGGCTGTGAATCCCGACCGCAATGTGACGAGCCAGCGCCGAGAGCACTTCCAAATCTTCTTCGCTGTATTTTTCTTCCGACGCTTTTTCACCGAGTAATACGACGCCAATCAAACGCTCACGAACAACGAGCGGCAGCAGCAGATCGATTTCAATCGAAGCAAGAGCTTTGTGATCCTCAAGAAAGCGGTGCGCTTCTTTCGTCGCGTCCTCCAACTTGATCGTCGATCCGAAACTCGCCAGTTCGCGCGCGTGATCAGTTGCCAGCTTCAGCGCCTCGTCCGTGGATTCGGCAATTCCACGCGACGCAATCAGTCTGAGCGCTCCCGCATCGCGGTCATACTCCCCAACTGCGCCCCGCCGGATCGCGAGCGACCCAAGCAACAAGTGGAACGAGTTACGCAGCATCTCTTCGAAGTCGCTCGTATCGGAGATCTCCTGACCCAGATCGGCGAGCGCCGAAAATGTGTGAAGCAATCGTTGTGTGTTTGTATCCATCAGTTCTTACTAACTCGCTCGGGGTCGGGCCTCTGATGCCAATGACAGGGCTTCTTCTTCGTTTGTCGCCAGGCTCACGTGACGAGTCAGGCCCAGCATCTCGAACAGATTTGCAGTGTGATTGTTTACGTCCGAGAAGATGAGGCGCGCCGTGTTTTGTTCGGCAGCGTCAATTACACCCACCAAAATCGAAACCCCGATGCTGTTGACGAGTTCCGTATCGCGAAAGTTAATGATGAGCGTTCGGCATCCCGATTCGAGTTGCCGCCGGCATTCGCGTTCGATGCGCTCACCGCTTAACTTGTTGAGATAATCACTCGCATAGATGATCGCAGCGTCGCCAACGCTGCGCGCCTGGACCGCGATCTCCCGACTTGTTTCCGTCATACTCAGTAAGGCCCCCTCTTACTGATTAGTCAATCGAAATCGTAAATAGAAATCCCAGTCGCTTCTCGCCGAATCTATTTTCGATTCACGATTTACTATTTACGAATGTATTTCGTCATCTTCAGTTGCGTGCCATCGTCGACGCGTTCGAATTCAACTTCGTCCATCAACGTCTTGATCAGCTTCAAGCCCCAACCACGCCGGCTCTTCGCTCCTTCTTTCTCATCGGCCATGCTCGCCTCTTGTCCGTTCTGTCTGGACAATTGGCCGGGCACTATGCCGCGGCTCGCAACAGTAACGACTAATCTATCATCTTCCACGACAAAGCGCTGGTAAATTTTTCGATCCGGGCTGAGGCTGTGCTCGGCGGCGTTGATGCATGCTTCGACTAACGCGGTCTTGATTTGATTGATCGCTTCCGGGCGGAAGCTCACGCGGCGTGCGATCTCTTCGACGGTGCGCGCCGCGATGAATTCAGAGTCCTCGCCCATCGGAATAATCATTTCATATTCATCAGCTTTCGCCGTTGACGCTTCGGTTTCAGATTCGATCCGCGCCAACAGTAAATGAAATTGTTGGGCGCCTGAGCTCAGCGCGCCGCGTTGCTTCAACAGTTCGCTGCCCTCTGCCGAAAATCCTTCGCGTGCGATCAGCCAGATGCGGAAACGATCAAATCTATTCTCGGCCGCCAGATTCGCTAATCGATCGCACCACTCTTCCGTCAGTTCCCTGCTCGCTTCCAGTTTCGAATCGATCTCAGCAGCGAGCCAAATGATTTCGTTTTCGTCAGTGTATTCCGCTTCTTCGAATCCGTGTGCCACGACGCATCGATTGGGATCGCAAGCGGTAGTGTTCAAATAGGCCGAACAGGCTGAAGAATGAACAACTTGCGGCAACCTAATCAGATCTGATTCAGCGACGAGGCCGGCCTCGATCGTCTCAGCCTCTTCGCCTTTGTAAGCCGCCGCAAACCGATCGTAATGCAACAACACGCTGGGGATGCTCTGGCAATTGAACTGAGGTAGCAGATCAGATAACCCGAGCGCCGATTCGCGACGATACTTTCGGGCCATCGTTTGGGGTGCGCGCTTCAGCGTCCCCAGCAACATCGCCGCGACAACTTTTGCGCGCGGCTCGCCGGTAACGTCGAGTTGATACTGTGCGCGCAAGTAATCGGTCCATGCGGACGAATCAGTGTTGACTTCGATAAACGCGGCAGTCGAATTCACCAACTCGTAAACATGCAGAGCTTCGATCACACGTTCGAATTCGTGTGCGGCCAGGCCGAGACGTTTCTTCCACGTCCAGAGCGACGATTTACGTGTCTCGCTCGTCGCGGATTCCTGCAGCACGCGAATCAGTGTACGTTTCGTGGGTGGGCTGTCAGCCACGCTTGAGATAATGCGATCGAAGTAGCGTTTTATGCTTCCGCCCATCAATTCGTCCACGTAAAGTCGCTGGCAGTTTAGGAAACTCGTCAGTTGCGTGCCGGTTTCGCGAGCAGCACGTAAAAACTCGCTAAGATAGAACGGGCTACCGGTAAGCTGCTGAACGATCAGGTCGCGCGTTGGTTGATTAGTCTCGATAGCGTCATGTCGCGCGACAATATCAATCAGTCGGTTCGCATCTTCGTCGCTGAGACAATCGATGTGAATGGCATCGCTGACATCGCGACTGAGGTGGTCCGCCGCGTGAAGCAACTCACCGGCGTGACGCCGCAATCCAGCAATCGCGAAGGGACCATTCACCCGAGTGACGGCTTGGATCAGCTCGCGAGCGACGATCAATTCTGGGCCAAACGGCGGCACCTCGAGGCAATCAATCAGCGAGTACGCAGTTCGGCCTTCCACGGAAAGTCGATGTGGCAGGCTCAGGCAAAAATCAACAAACTCGCGGCCGGAAGATTCCGATCGTTCGAAGCCTTCGATTAGGCCGGCGATTAGTTCGTAATCGGCTGGCAGCGAGAGTTCCGCGAGGTCTGGTAGCGTCAGGGGGGCTTCGCACAGCGATGGATCAACGCGACGATAAGCGATGAACTGCTGAAGCAGAGTCTTAAAAAAGCGGCGGGCCGTTTCGGTCTCTGATGCCTCGCCGCGTTTCAAAGCGAAATGCAGGGGTATTGAAAAACGTCGCTGCAGAAATAGCTGATCGTAAGCCTGACGAAGCAGCTCCGAGGCTCCGGCGCCAGGCGCGGCCAATAGTAAAAGTCCGCGCGACTTTGCGGCAGAACCTTGCTGTGTAATTGTGCGCAACTCGGCATCGCGACCGATGAAGTCTTCGCGAGCAGTGCGGGCAAGTATCGTAGTTTGCTTCATCAATTACGGTCGCGGATTCATGTCCGCAGGTCCACCTGTGCCAGGTTGCGCTCCCTGATACGCGTATGCCCGATTCTTTCCGTGGTGTTTCGCGTGGTAAAGGGCGCGATCCGCCGCGCGCACAATGGCTTCGGCTGAATCTAGTGTCGATGAAAAAGTCGATAGACCAATGCTTACGCTGACGCTGCCGAGTGGTTGCGTCTTGCCATGCGGAAACCGTGTCGTCATGATCTTTCGGCGAATGCGATCGGCAATAACGCCAGCCTCTTCGAGAGAGGTCTGAGGCAAAAGGATCGAGAATTCTTCGCCACCATAACGCGATGCCACGTCAACTTTGCGGAGCATTGCGCGCAGGCATTGCGCGGTCATCTCCAACGCTCGGTCGCCGGCCTGATGGCCATTGCGATCGTTGTAGAGTTTGAAATCGTCGATATCGATCATCATGAAGCTGAGCGGATAATTGTAACGCTTCGAACGGCTCAGTTCTTCAGTGAGCCGCGCTTCGAGATATCGTCGATTGTGTAAACCAGTCAATGGGTCGGTGATCGACATCAACTGAAACTGGTTTGCGCGTTGCTGCCACTCAGCGCGTTCCAACGCCAGAGCGATCTGCGGCGCTACCAAATCGATGATGCTCAAGTCGTGAATGTCGTAAACGCCGCCGCCGATCTTGTCCGCAAGATTTAGCACCCCGAAGCGTCGCTCGCCGATCGTGATTGGATAGCTGATGAACGATTTCGTTTTGTACCGGCGCTCAGCAGGACTGATTCGTCCCAGCTCGTCGACAGTGGCAACCAGCGGCCGGTTCTCGCGCATGACGGCGCCGGCGATTCCCTCGCCCATCGCTATGGGCGCAACATCAGCGACCTGCGCTGGAATTCCACGCGCGGCGGTCATCGTCAAACGATTCGCCGCCGCATCGAACAACAGCAGTGACCCGCGCTCAGCGCCGATCAGATCAGCCGAACTCGCAACAATCGATTGATACGTTTGTGCCGGATCGGTGGCGTCTATCTGCTCGGCAAACCTGCGAATCGATTCGGCGAGACCGAATGCCGTTGAAGACTGGGCCGGTTCTGCTTCCGTTACCAGTTCATCGAAACTATCAGCTTCGATCGTTGTCGCTTGATCTTTAAGCTCGTTGGCCGGTGGTGGAGTGCCTGGCTGCGCAGTCTGGATGAAATCCCGTGCGGCATTTTTTATCCGCAGGGCCGCATGATCGAGATCGGCTTCGTCGGCAAAAATTACGTTTTGAAAAAGCTCGCTTGAAAACAAATTCTGAAGATCGCCAGATCGAACCCGTTCTACCAACTCGCGATAATCAGAGCTATGCACGAACGCTCGTCCACCGATGACCGAAGTTTCCCGTGTCGCATCTATTTCGATCGGCATCGCAAAACACTGCAAGCCCGCATGGCAGCGATAATGAGTAATCGTGCCGGCATCGACTGCGCGCGCGTGCGCTTCGCCGCAAAACGGATCGCATAGGCTAACGTGCTTGGGCGAAGACTGGAGCGCATGGCAAATCGAATTGTTATTGCTGACCGTCAACGCCGGTGGCTGATGACCCTCGACCAGAAGCAAAGCTATCCCGGATGATGCAGCAATCTTCTCCTGCATCTCGGGCCAGCCCTCCGGCGCGCGTTCAGGTGTCTCTTGCGGAATTAACTGTTCCGCGCCACGCTCGCTGTTCTGCGTTTTGGGGGTGGATCGCTTCATTAACTGGACTTACTGAGACTCGGCGATTTCCTGCGAGTATAGGTTCGAACTCATACTTCGCCAACCGCCAATCGCTGCGCACACGCCCAGCTGAAAGCCGGGCAATGTGCCCACACAAATTCAGTTCACATTCTCCGTAAACGACTAATAGGCTGAGGTTTTCAAGCCGAATGAGAGGTTGAGGTCTGGCGTAGACCCGGCGCATCACCCGGCCTCACGTGTTCGATGTCCGGCTCGTCCGCGCTGATTCGAATGCAAGCGGCAAAGTGGTTTGGTTTGATCTGTACAAGCTGAGGCTGGACGTCACGACACGCGTCGATCGCATAAGGGCAGCGAGTGTGAAAGCGGCAGCCGCTCGGCGGATTAATCGGCGAAGGCACATCGCCTGTTAGCACGATACGCCTCCGCGCCATCTCGACTTTCGGATTGGCCACGGGCACGGCGGAAATCAGAGCTTTCGTGTAAGGCATCAGAGGATTTGCATAAAGCGATTTTGCCTCCGCCAGTTCGACGATCTTTCCCAGGTACATCACCGCAATTCGATCAGAGACGTGACGCACAGCGCGCAGGTCGTGCGAGATAAACAAATAAGTCAGGTGTTTCTGGTCGCGTAGACGCGCTAGCACATTCAAGATCTGCGCCTGGATCGATACATCCAGCGCAGAGATTGGTTCATCGGCCACGATGAATTCAGGATCGACCGCGAGCGCCCGCGCGATGCCGATTCGCTGTCGCTGGCCGCCAGAGAATTCGTGCGGATATCGTTTTAGGAATCGAGCGTTCAGGCCGACCATCTCCATCAATTCCTGCACCCGGCGCTTTCGTGCTTCACCACTTGCCAGACGAAACGTTTCGAGCGGTTCGCCGATAATTTGGCTCACCGTCATGCGCGGATTCAATGAAGCGTATGGATCCTGAAAAATTACTTGCAGCTTACGACGTTGCGCGCGCATCTGGGAATTAGAAAGCTGCGCAAGATCCTGATCGCGAAACAGAATTTGGCCGGACGTAGTTTCAGTCAGCCGCAAAATCGCGCGACCCAGAGTCGTTTTCCCGCAGCCCGACTCGCCGACCAGTCCCAATGTCTCGCCTGATTGAATGGAGAGATCGACCCCATCGACCGCTCTTACAACCTGATTCGATCGACTAAACAGTCCGCGACCCGCGACCGGAAAGTGGACTTTCAAGTCTTTGATAGAAATCAAAGGCTGTGGAGCTTCGTTCATCCAGTTGTACTCGTCTCCGCGTACACCTCGTTGGCAAAGTGGCAGAGCGAATGATGTTCGGCCGTCAGTTCTACGAACGGAGGAAATTCGTTCCGGCAAATTTCCTGGACGCGTTCGCATCGTGGCGCGAACGGGCAACCCGGCGGCAAGCGCGCGAGGTCCGGCGGTTGCCCGGGAATTTGATAAAGCGTTTCTTCGTCCCGGGTCGGGTCGGGCACAGAGCGCAACAGGCCTAACGTGTACGGATTGGCTGGCCGCTCGAACAATTCCTGCTTCGTCGCCTGCTCGAAAACTTTTCCCGCGTACATCACGATAACGCGATCGGTCATACCGGCTACGACGCCCAGGTCGTGCGTGATCAAAATGACGCTCGCGCCTGTCTCGGACTTTAACTGCTTTATTAGCTCGAGTATCTGGGCCTGAATCGTGACATCCAGTGCCGTAGTTGGCTCATCGGCGATCAGCAGCTCGGGTTGACATGACAGAGCCATCGCGATCATCACGCGCTGACGCATACCGCCTGAGAATTCGTGCGGATAACTGTCGACGCGTTCCGCCGCGTCAGGGATCCCGACGCGCTCGAGCATTTTGATCGCGTGCGCACGCGCCTGCTGCTTGGTGTGACCGAGATGAAGTTGCGTCACTTCCATCAGTTGCCTCGACACGCGCATAAACGGATTCAACGAAGTCATCGGATCCTGAAAGATCATCGCGATGCGCTTACCGCGAAGCGCACGAATCTCGGTCCGCGAAAGAGTCAGCACGTCGAGTCCGCCAAAATTGATCGAGCCGGAAACGATTCTGCCCGGCGGTTCAGGAACCAAACGCATCAACGAAAGATTCGCCACCGACTTGCCTGAGCCTGATTCACCGACGATGCCCAGCGTTTCGCCGCGCTTCACCTCAAAACTAATTCCGTCCACAGCTCGCACATTGCCGTCTTCGGTTTCGAAGTAGACGCGGAGGTCGCGAACGCTCAACAGATTTCCGTTGGATGGAGTGGCCATCTTCTATTGACAAAAATTGCCCGGCGTTTCAAGGGAATAGAAAATACAAAAGTCCGACGACAAGTCCTCCGGCAACACCTGCAAATATTGCCACCAGCCAGGGTGGCAATCCCCATTTTGGAGGGGACTTTTTTGACAAGATCAAACTCACGACGAACCAAACAATTGAGAACCCGAGACCCATCGCGAAATGGATAGGAAGCCATCGAGTTAAGAGTTGGCCGAGAAGTGGCCCGCAAAACCCTCCCAGGAAGGCCGGCCACCATCTTAGCCACGATGACTGTGATTGAGTACTTGATTCACTCATCGTCATTGCCTCTTCATCTGCGGGTCAAGCGCATCGCGCAAACCATCTCCGACAAAGTTCAGCGAGAAAAGCATCAACGCCATCGTCAATCCTGGAAAGATCAACTGCCATGGATAGACCGCGAGATTCTGCGCGCCTTCCGCGGCGAGACTTCCCCACGACACGCGCGGAGGGCGTACCCCAAGGCCGAGAAACGAAAGAAAGGCCTCGCTCAACATCACAGTTGGAATCGTCAGCGTCGCGTAGACGATCACTGGCCCAAGCGCATTTGGCACGAGATGGCGAAAGATAATTTTCGGGGTCGAAACACCCGTCGCGCGCGCAGCCAAAACGAATTCCTGGTTCTTTAGCGACATGATCTGGCCGCGCACAATGCGCGCCATCGTCAGCCAGGAAACAGCGCCAAGCGCGAAAAATAGCTGCGCGAGTTGCGCTGTCGGCGTCTTTGCCGGCAGCAGCGCCAGCAGCACAATCACGATGATGACGTAAGGCAGCGAATACAAGACGTCGACAACTCGCATCATCAGATCATCAAGACGCCCGCCGGCATAACCCGCGACGGCGCCGTACGAAACGCCGATTAGCAATGAGACGAGCGTTGCGATCAGCGCGACCATCAGGGAAATTTGTCCGCCGGAAAGTACTCGCGCCAGAATGTCGCGACCGGCGACATCGGTGCCCATCGGATGCGCGAACGAGAAGCGGCCGTCGGGTCCTCGAAAGGGTGGAAATGATTTCAGCAGTGAAGCATCTTTGGGAATCGAGTCGTACGTGTAACCCGTTATCCGTTGAATAATCGTGGGACCGAGCAGCGAACTCAACACGAGCAGAATGACGACGACCATTCCGAATACCGCCAGCTTGTTCTTCAACAATCGCCGCCATGCATCGCGCCAAAGCGAGCTGCCGGAAGCAACTTCGCCCGTCAGAAGCTCCGCCACGTCTCGTTCAGCGACAGCGTACTCCGGGCCGATGTGCAGCTCAGCCGAATCCAAGCCTTGATCTTTTTTCTGACGATTGTCTTCCACTAGTTTTCGCAAATTAACAATTTGCGGTACCTCAATATCGAATTCGCGGATCGATAAACGCGTATGAGATGTCGACCAACAGATTGAAAACCAAAACCGAAACGGCGATGAACGCAACGATGCCGATGATTAGCGGTTCGTCGCGGTTGAAACATGCATTGATGAAGTAATTGCCGAGGCCCGGTAACGCGAAGATGCGTTCGACCACGACCGTGCCGGTAATCAGAAACGCCAGCGCCGGCCCGGAGAATGACACGACGGGCAACAAACCGCCGCGCAACGCGTGACGCGTGACAACCTGGCGCTCGCTTAATCCTTTTGCGCGGGCGGTGCGAATGTAGTCTGAGCGCATGACTTCGAGCATCCCCGAACGCGTCAGCCGCGCAATGTAGGCGATGTAAATTGCCGACAGCGTCAGCGCCGGCAGCACCAGGCTCTTACTCGGAAATCCACTCCACAGCGCCGGCGGAAACCAAAACAGCGTCAGCGAAAACAGCAGCACGAGCAGCGGGCCCAGGACAAAATTCGGAATTGAGATTCCGAGCATTGCCAGCGCCATGCTCGCGTAGTCCAGCAATGAATTCGGTTTGAGCGCCGCGAGCGTTCCCATCGTGACGCCGGCCAGCAAGGCGATCAGATAGGCAGTGATTCCCAGCGCTACTGAAACCGGAAGGCCGCGCATCAGGATTTGATTGACTGATTGCCCCTCATACTTCAGCGAGTTACCGAAATCGAAACGGGCGATGTTCTTTAAGACTTTGCCGTACTGTACGTACCAGGGCTTGTCGAGTCCATACTTCTCACGCAGGTTTTTCTCAACTGCAGGAGCCAGTTTCTTTTCGCCGCTGTAGAAATTTCCGGGCGCCAGCAGTACCAGCGCCCACGTGAGTGAGACGATGATGAACAGCATCGGAACGATGACGATGACGCGGCGGATGATGAAGCGCAACATGTTGTGACAGAACCGCCTGCGTTAGCGGGCGATTGATCTACTCGCACAGTCTAACGTTCAACCACCCGCTACCGCAGGTGGTTCTGACATTACCGGCATTCCATAATCCCACTTCGCTTGATCGCGCTCGATATACACAAACTTCCACGGATTAAGCGTCGTGGGATTAGGATAGAACCCTTTGAGATACGGCTTCTTCATCAATCGCGTCGTGCCGACGACCAGCGGAATCACGGGCTGCGCGTCCAACAGTAGTTGTTCAGCCTGAGCCAGGAGTTGATAGCGACGTTGATGATCGATGGTACGGTTCGCTTCGTCGAGCAGCGCGACGTATTTCGGATCCCACCAACCGGTGCTGTTCGACCCCGTCGGCGTGTAGAAAATGCTGAGAAACGTATATGGATCCATGTAGTCCGCCCCATAACCCGTGCGCGAAACGCCTTTGTAGTCGAGCGCGGCCAGCGCTTTGAAGAGAGTCTTGCTCTCCATGATCCGAATCTGAATGGTGACACCGAGGTTTTGCTTCCATTGAGCCTGAACAAACTCCGCATAAGGTATATTGCTGCCATCCGGATTCGTGATTAACTCGATTTCCGTGGCCTCGAGTTTCTTCGGATCGAATTTCCCGGACGCGTCATGGTACCCAGCGTCTGCCAACAGTCTCTTCGCTTTTTCAGAATCGAATGGATCGCCTTTCGGTTGCGGGTAACCGGGGAAAATTCCATCCGGAGTCATCGCGGTCAGCGGCTTTACGTGACGCCAATCAGCGAGGGCTTTTTTGTCGAGCGACATGTTCAGCGCCTTGCGCACGCGGACGTCCGCGGTTGGACCCTTGGCGGTATTGAAGTTGTAGTAGTCGATCGCGGCTTCGGGAGCGTCCATGAAATCCTTCAGTGGACCAATCACGTCCAGCCAAGCCGAAGGCACGGTGTGGTTGTAAGTCGCGTCAAGCTCGCCGGCTTTGTAAAGACTCATCATCGTTGTGTTTTCCGCGAGCAGATAGAAGATGATTTTGTCGAGCTTCACATTGCGTGCATCCCAGTACATCGGATCACGCGTCACCACGATGCGATCGTAATGCTGCCAGGATTCGAGTTTGAAAGGGCCGCTCGTCACGATGTTCGCCGCGTCGGTCCAAGCGGCGCCAAACTTTTCAATCGTCTTTTGATGGAGAACGCGAAAGAACTGGTGCGGCATCATGCCGATAAAATATGGCGCCGGCTGGCTGAGCGAAATCCGCAGCGTGTAATCATCGATCGCTTCAACGCCGACATCACTAGCCTTAACTGGAACAAACTGTTTGCCCGCGATCGCGGCGTTTAGTTTTGGACTCGCGTCGAGGATCTTCTTTCGATCCTTTTCAGATTTCGGAAGGACAAGCCGCGCGGGCGAATGCATGAGTTGGTGGAAAGCGGTGTCTGCAGCGGGAACCTTTCCCTCGGCGCTTGCCGGATATTCGTCGGCGATTGATTTGATTGGCAGCGAACTCAGCGGGACCGGTGCCGATGTTTGCGAGTTCCCTTCCGCGAAGTCCTTTTCCAACAAAAAAGCGTTCGTCGCCGGATCGAAGACAAATACATCGCCCTCGTTAAATGCCTGTGCATACTTGATCGGATAGGCGAAAGACGCCGTGCGCGAGCCGGTCGCCGGCGTCAAGCCGCGGCGAATCGTGTAAACGAAATCACGAGCGGTGATCGGATCACCATTCGAGAAGCGGCCATCGTGACGCAGATAAAAAACAAATTCAGAAGAGTCTTTGTTCACTTCCCAACGTTCGGCCAGCGCCGGAATGGCTTCGCTGGTTTTTGGATCGTATTCCGCCAGGCCTTCGTAAAGAGCCAGGCAGATGCGCGCTTCATTCTGCAGATTTGGGATTTGCGGATCGATGGTTTCGGGTTCTGATCCGGAGACGTAGCGCAGAATGTTTTCGCGGGGCGGATCGCTCTTGCCAAAGAAAACAGAATTCTTGGCCGACGCGGCGCACCCAGCGACGATGAGGCATCCGATCAGAGTGATCGATAGAGTTCGAAGTCGCGAAGCCGAGTAAGACATTTCAGTCAAGGCCTACGGCAGGACGCTGCAAGTTAACACGAGCCGCGCGCGGCATCAATAACTACTTATCAAGCAGTCGATGCGTCCTTAAGTTCAGCAAACACTTTTTCGACTTGAGCGCGGGTGTCGGCAAAATCGCCGGAAGTATCAATCAGGAAATCCGCGTACTTCATTTTTTCTTCCTGCGGCATCTGCGCAGCTATTCTTTCCTGTGCCGCTTCGCGCGAGAACCCGTCGCGTTTCATCAGCCGCCTTAGCTGACTTTCCGCATCGCAGTGGACCACGATGAGTTTGTCGAGGCGCTTGTAACCACCCGACTCGATCATCAACGCCGCGTCGATTATCGCGATGCCATTCGGATCTTTCGCTTCGAACTCGCGAATCCTTTGGTCCTGTGCGGCGATAATCATCGGATGCAAAACTGAATTCAGCCTGGTCCGCTTCGCTTCATCAGCAAAGACGATCTCACCAAGTCGCTTTCGATTCAGCGCGCCATCCTCGTTCAGCACCCCTGATCCGAATTCTTCAGTTACGGATTTCAAGCCCGGCGTGCCCGGCGCAACTAGGTCGCGCGCGATTTGATCCGCATCGATCACCTGGCAGCCTAGTTCCTTCAGCACGCCGAGCACGTGCGATTTGCCGACGGCAATCGACCCGGTGAGCCCAACTTTTAGCATCGACTTGTGCCGCAAATTGGCAATTTGCGCTACTTGCCTCGTCGCCACTTCGCGGCTTGAACAGTATTTTTCATCAACATCGCGACAGTCAACAGACCAACTCCGCCCGGCACGGGCGTTCTTCGTCCGGCGACGAGATCAACTTCCGCCGGATGAACGTCGCCGATCAACGTATAGCCGCGCTTTTCAATCGCTTCGATCCTTCGATCCGCTTCCGCGCCAAAATATTTGCGTGCATCGTCCGGGTTTGTTACCTGATTCACACCGACGTCGATCACGGTCGCGCCAGGCTTAACAAAATCGCCGCCAATGAAGGCGGGGCGGCCGATCGCCGCGATCAAAATGTCCGCTTGTCGAGTCACCGCAGGCAGGCCGCGCGTCTTTGAGTGGCAAATCGTCACCGTCGCGTGTCGCTGCAGCAACAAACTCGCGACCGGGCGGCCGACGATTTGACTTCGTCCGACCACGCAAGCGTTTGCTCCCTGAATCTCAATCCGGTTTCGATCCAGCAGTTCGATGATTCCGGCGGGCGTGCAAGGCACAAAACGCGGATACCCCATCGCCAAATAACCGACATTGGTCGGATGAAAAGCGTCCACGTCCTTCGAAGGATCGATTGCTTCAATGATGACCGAATCGTCGATCTGTTTCGGCAGAGGCAACTGGACGAGAATGCCGTCGACGTTATCGTCTGTGTTCAATCTGCGCACGACGGCGAGAAGTTCGTCGCTGGTTGTGCTCGGGGGCAAATCGATTTTCTCCGACTCGATCCCGACCTCAGCGCAGGCGCGCACTTTATTCCGCACATAGACCGCGGACGCTGCATCCTGTCCGACCAGAACCGCTGCCAGGCGCGGCACGACGCCTTGCTGTTGTAAGCGGCTAACTTCTTCGGCGACTTCTTTCTTGATCGAGTCCGCAACCGGCCGCCCTTCGAGCAATTCCGCTCGCTGTTGTTCCTTCGCCATCATCGCGCCAATCGTAACATAGAAGCAGCGCTGCGTTCGTCGGCCCTTTTGAGATCTGCGCCGCTGCCGTTAACCTATCATTCTTACTTTTCAAACATCATGCATAAATACAGCAAAACAATTCTCGTCTTGATCACTCTCGTGCTGGTGCTGGCCGGCGCGAGTTGCAGACGAGGATCGACTAACGAAAAGCGATTTCCAATCAAAGGCAAGGTCATCGCGGTAAATAAACTTGATCGTACGGCCACGATCTCGCACGAAGACATTCCCGGGTACATGCCGGGCATGACTATGGAGTTCAAGATCAAGAATGACGCCGATCTCGAGATGATGAAAACTGGCGATCAAATCACTGGCACGCTGGTCGTCGAGGGCCTTTCGTCATGGGTTGAAATCACGGCGATCGTCGAAGGCGGATCTCAATTGACCCCCACGACCATCGTTCCTGGTGAACCAAAGCCCGGCGACGCGGTTCCCGACTTCGCTTTGCTGAACCAGGATGGAAAACCGATTCGCCTATCACAGTACCAAGGCAAAGCCCTCGCTCTGACGTTCATTTACACGCGCTGCCCACAACCCGACCAATGCAGTTTGATGAGCCAGAACTTTGCGGCGATTGATCGCGAGCTGCAAAAACTGCCGGATGTTTACGCGCAAACGCACCTGCTTTCGATCACTTTCGATCCGGATTACGACACGCCGAAAGTCTTGCGTAGCTACGGCGCATCGCACACGGAACGATACTCAGACGAAACTTTTCAGCATTGGGAGTTCGCGACCGGCACGAGCGACGAGATCAAGGGCATGGCGCAGTTTTTTGGCATGCGCTATTACCACGATACCGAGTCAGGCGAGGAGCAGGTGATCCATTCGCTGCGCACCGCGGTCATCGACAAGAATGGCAAGCTCGTTAAGTTGTACAGAGGAAACGAGTGGAAGCCGGCTGAAATTATCGAAGACTTGAAGACGCTGGCGGCGCAAAAATGAGGAGTGTCAGAAGCCCGACCCTCAGGGAGGGCATGTAGGGTAGGCGGCCCTCCCTAACGGTCGGGCTTCTGACACCGGCGTTAATTCCTTACCAAATCTGGCAACGCTTATCCGGTGGTCGCACCATCGCGTCGCCTTCCTTGCACGCGTAAGCGGCGGCAAACTCAGGCATGTTCGACAGAGGTCCGTTGACGCGGAACTTTGCCAACGGATGTGAATCAGTCGCGTTTCGCAGACGCGCTGCTTCCGGCCGAATGTTCTGCGCCCACACTTGCGCCCAGCCCAAAAAGAAACGCTGCTCAGGCGTGAATCCGTTGATATTCTTCGGCCGCGGCTTGCCCTGCAATGATTTCTGATATGCAGCAAAGGCGACTGTCAATCCGCCCAAGTCCGCGACTGATTCACCCACCACGAGTTGGCCTTTCTGATGCAGGCCGGGCTCGACTTCGAAAGAGTCAAACTGGTGGACTACGCAGTTCGTGCGGTCGGTAAACTTTTTGTAATCATCCGGCGTCCACCACATCACCAGGTTGCCATTCGCATCGAAACGCGCGCCCGAATCGTCAAAGCCGTGCGTCATCTCGTGACCGATTACGGCGCCGATCCCTCCGTAGTTGAACGCATCGTCCGCCTTCGGATCGTAGAACGGAGGTTGCAGAATCCCTGCCGGGAAAACGATCTCATTGAATTGTGGATTGTAATAAGCGTTGACTGTCGGGGGCGACATGCCCCATTCGGTCTTGTCGACGGGCTTGCCGATCTTGCCGAGGTTGCGTCTAAATTCAAACTCGCCCGCCGAAACAAAATTGTTGTAGTAGGCGCCACGGCTAACCTGCAGCGCTTCATAATCACGCCACTTATCCGGATAGCCAATCTTGCGATTGTAAGCCTCGAGTTTCGCGATTGCTTTCTGACGCGTGTCGTTACTCATCCAACTGAGCGTGGTCAGATCGTCCTTCAGCGCTGTAATCAGGTTCGCCACCATTTCGCGGGCTCGTGCCTTAGCTTGCGGAGTGAAAGTCTTGGCAACGTAGAGTTGACCCAGCGCTTCGCCCAGCGCGCGGTCCGTGCTGGCGACGCAACGCTTCCAGCGCGGCAGCATCTCGGTCGTGCCTTGCAGGTACTTGCCATTGAAGTTGAAACTCTCTTGCACGAACTTCGACGAGAGCGTGTTCGAGGCCGCATTTACGACGTGCCAGCGCAGATAAACCTTCCAATCATCGATTGGTGTGTCTTTCAAAATCTTATCGGCGGCCTTGAAGAAATCGGGTTGTCCTACGTTGACCCTGGCGATTTGAGGCATGCCGATGTTGCGGAAGTAGCGACCCCAATCAAAATCAGGCGTCATTTCAAGCAACATGATTTTGGTCATGGGATGATAGTTCGCTTCCGGATTTCGACGTTGAATTCGGGTGGAAGAATTCTCGGCCAGCTTAGTCTCGATCTTTATCACGGTGCTTGCTTCGGCCGCGGCCTTATCAGGCGCATCACCCATCAGCTCGAACGTGCGGGCGACGTGCTTTGAATACTCTTCGCGCGTCGCTTTGTTCTTCGCGTCGTCGCTCGTGTAGTAATCGCGATCCGGCAATCCCAATCCGCCCTGCACGAGTTGTGCGATGATTTGACTCGAGTCCTTCGCGTCCTGGCTCGCGCCGAAACCGAATACTGCCGGAATCCTATGAGCGTGGAGACTTGCGATCTCATCTTCAAGGCTCAAGAGATCGGAGATGCCCGCGATCTTCTGAAGCTCAGGCTCAAGCGGCGTGATTCCTTCGGCTTCGATCTTCCCCTCGTCCATGCACGACCCGTAAAAGTCGGCAATCTTTTGTTCGTTACCGCGCGCCGGCGCTTTCTTTTTCAGTAGACCGTCGAGAATGTCATGCAGCACGCTGATGTTTTGCTCGTCGAGCTGTGTAAACCGTCCCCAAACGGAATAGGCGCCCGGAACCGGGTTCTTATCCATCCACCCGCCATTGGCGAAACGATTGAAGTCCTGGCACGCATTCGCGGTTCGATCCAAATTCGCAAAATCAAATCCGGCGACGACGGAATTCTGTGGGTTCTCTCCCGCTTCAAACGTCAATGAAGAGCCTGTCGGCAAGGCAGCCGACGTGCGTCGAGTGCGAACAACAGAAATGGTCACAAGCGATATCAGACAGACCAGTAGCACGCAGCGATAGAATGGATTCATGGCAGAAACCTCCCAGCAAAAATTGATTATTCTGTTTTCCGAGGGAACGATGGAATGTTAAGACTTCCGGGGATGAAAAGGCAAAGGGCGATTGACGGGAATGATGAAGACTGCGCCTCGTGGATCGAAGTCGATTAACCCAGCACGCGCCGCTCGAGTTCAGCAATCCGTCGGCCGTGAATCTTCAATTCGCCGCGAAGCTCATAGAAATCCAGGAGCACTGCGTCAAACTTCTCCACGAGCCTCTGGATCTGTTCTTGTACGGCTTCCCAAATAGGCCTGGTTTCGTTGAGGCGCTCGTCGACTCTTTGTTCGAGACTGGTTAGACGTTGATCGATCGATGCAACGTTCTTAGCCATTGCCATTTGCTGCGCACGCAGCTCCGCGATATCGCTGCGCATCTCGGTGATGTCTTTCCACATCGCCGCCTGATCTGAGCGCGTCGCCGCTTGTTCAGCGCGCACCGCCGCAAACTCATCGAGCACTCGCTTCTGAAAAGCGCGGGTCGCCAGATCCTTTGTTGGCTCGTCGTGCATAATCCGCTTCGTTCACGGATCGTAGCACAATCAACCGCACAATTCAGCGGTAAAAATTCTTGCAAGGCGACAGAGGTCAGCCCTTTAGTTTCTTGATTTCTTCAGTCAGGACCGGAACAGCTTCGAAGAGATCGCCGACGATCCCGTAATCGGCGATGTCGAAAATGGGAGCTTCAGGATCTTTGTTGATAGCGACGATGGTTTGTGAGTTCTTCATTCCTACCAGGTGTTGAATTGCGCCGGAGATGCCGATGGCAATGTAGAGTTTGGGTGCGACGGTTTGGCCCGACGATCCTATCTGCCGATCGATCGGCAGCCATTCGGCATCACAGATCGGACGCGAGGCAGCGAGATCACCGCCGAGCGCTTCAGCGAGTTTTTCAGCGAGCGCGAGATTGTCTTTGCTCTTGATGCCACGACCAACCGCGACGATGACTTCAGCTTTGCTGAGGTCGACGGCTTGTTTTGCCTCCTGGAATGGCGCTTCGGGTTTCATGCGCACTTCTCCCACGTCGACCGGCATCTGCTCAATAGCAGCGCCGCTTCCCTTCGCTGCCTGATCGCCGCGAAACGCTCCCGACTGAAACGTCACAAACGTCGGCGCCTCGCCATCTGAAACCACATCAGCATCGAGTTTGCCAAGGAAGATTCGCCGCGTGAAGGTTGCTTTTCCGGCATCGACATTCATACGGATGCAATCGCCGATCAATCCCTTGCCGAAACGCGCCGCCACCTTGGGGGCGAAGTCGCGGGCCAGATAGGTGTGCGACATGATGACGTATTGAGGATCGACGGTGCGCACGACTTGCTCCAACGCGGCGGCATAAGCGTCGGGAGTGTAATCTGTGAGTTTGTCGTTTTCGGCAGAAAGAACTTTTTCGAGATCGTAGGAAGCTATCTCACTCGCCAGCGATGAAGAACCGAGCACGACCGCTGAAACTTTCTGCCCTAGATCGTTGCCCAGTTTCTGACCCGCGGCAATCGCTTCGAGCGATGTCTTGTTCAGCGTGCCCGCCTTGTGTTCGATGAAGATGAGAATGCCGTCGCTCATAGCTCCTCAGTTTCGGCTCATTTCCTTTAAGGCGTTAACAAACTTGTCGTCTTTCATAAATCGCTGAAACGAATCGTCCGTCCACGGATCGGGAAAGCGCTCGCCCTTGATCATGTTTTGTTTGTTTTCGAATGCCTGCTGCAAATAAGAAATGGTTTTGTCGACGTCGTTCATCTCGGCATAGGTGCAGGCCATGTTGTAAAGGAAGATCGCATACTTTGGATCTTTCGAGAGACCGTATTCAAATGTCTCTTTCGCTTTTTTCAAGTCACCGGAAATTCCGTAAGCCATGCCGAGGTTATCGACCATGACTCTCCAGATTGTGTCGCTCAGAGTGCGATTTTCCTTTTCGCGATCCAGTGCTTTCTGGTAAGGAGGGATTGCATGTTTGTAATCGCCATCCAGAAAGGACCTGCTTCCCTGCTCCAATAATTTGAGCGTTTCCGGATCGCCTTTTTTTAAGTCGGAATTGTCCTGAGCGATGGCCGGGACAACGATCAGTAGCAGCATTCCGATAATCGGTAGAATTTGTTTTCGCATCAGAAGTCCTATATCAGGCGCGCCTCGGTGCGCAGTTTTTCGGCCAACTCAACCGCGCCCTTTTTCGCATCGCCGCCGCCGAGGAACTGTGTCTGTTTCGATTTCTGCGGCAGATAAATCTTTTCAATCCGTTGATGCGAAGCCTTGCTGATTAGCTCGGCGTTGGGTGTGACTTCCTTAATCTCTTTTTTCTTCGCGGCCATGATGCCTTTCAAGGTCGCATAACGAATTTGGCTGATGCCGGATTGAATGGTCAGCAGCGCCGGTTTGGGCATCGTGTACCACTGGTACCAGCCGCTCTCCAGTTCTCGTTTGACCCGAAGTTGTTCGCCGGTCGCATCGACTTCGATCACGATCGTTGCATGCGGCAGGCGGAGAATCTCAGCCAGAATTACGCCGGTCTGCGCGTAACCATAATCGTCCGATTGCAAACCAGTCATCACGAGATCGGCCTGCTCATCCCGGATCGCTTCCGCCAAAACACTTGCGGCTGCGAACGGCGCCAGATGAACCACGTTGTCTCCGAGGACATGAATCGCTCGATCCGCTCCGCGGGCCAGCGCATCCTTGATGACGCTCTTCGCCCGCGGTGGCCCCATTGAAACGACAACGACTTCGCCGCCGACTTTTTCCTTGATTCGCAGCGCTTCCTCCAGCGCGTAGCCGTCTGACTCGTTCACTTCGAACGACAGATCGCCTTCCTCGATCCAAGTCGCATCTTTGTTGATGCGCAGGATCGCATCCTTATTCGCGACCTGTTTCATTAAGACGAGAATCTTCATGATTGATTCATTGACTCATTGATCCATTGGTTCATTGGACCACTCAATCATCCTAAATGATTCAATGGATCAATGAGCCAATGTTTCAATTCTCTTCGTATCTCTTGAACAACAATGCCGCGTTCGTGCCGCCAAATCCGAAACTATTCGACAGCGCGTACTGCACTCTAGCCTCTCGCGCCTGGTTCGGTATGTAATCCAGATCACATTCCGGGTCGGGCGTTTCGTAATTGATCGTCGGCAAGAGCAGGTTGCGATAGATCGAAAGCACGGAGAAGACGCCTTCGACGCCGCCTGCAGCACCAAGCAAGTGACCGGTCATCGACTTCGTCGAGCTGATTGACAGCTTGGACGCATGCTCGCCGAAAGTTCGCTTGATCGCCATGGTCTCGAACTTATCATTGTAAGGGGTCGAGGTTCCGTGAGCGTTAATGTACTCGACCTCCTCCGGCTTCACGCCCGCATCGTCCAGCGCTTTTTGCATTACTCGCACCGCACCCGATCCGGTTTGGTCGGGCATTGTGATGTGAAACGCGTCGCCGGTCATGCCGTAGCCGACAACCTCGGCATAGATCCTTGCGCCGCGAGCTTTGGCGAATTCAAATTCTTCGAGGATCAAAATGCCTGCGCCTTCGCCGATCACGAATCCGTCGCGATGTAGTTCGAATGGCCGCGAAGCATGTGTCGGATCGTCATTTCGGGTCGACAGCGCGCGCAACGCCGCGAATCCGGCGACACTCATCGGTGTGATCGCAGATTCGGCGCCGCCGCAAATCATTGCCTGGGCGTCGCCGCGCTGAATGATTTTGAAGCTGTCGCCGATTGCATGCGCGCCCGCTGAACAAGCCGTTGCCGTTGCCGAGTTTGGTCCCTTCGCATTGTGTCGAATTGAAACTTGGCCCGAAGCGAGATTGACTATGGCTGAGGGAATAAAGAACGGAGAGACGCGGCCCGGACCATCTTTCAAGAGCTTTTCATGTTCGCGCTCGATGGCCCAGAAATCGCCGATGCCGCTGCTGATGTAAGTACCGACGCCCTCGGCGACGTCATCCGTTATTTGCAGGCCGCTATCGGCGACCGCCTCCTGCGAAGCGGCAATCGCATACTGAATGAAAGCGCCCATCTTGCGCGCTTCCTTCTTTTCGACATAGTCCAGGGGATCGAAGTTGTTGACTTCGCAGGCGAACCGAACGGGAAACTTTTCGGCGTCGAATTTTTTGATGTAATGCGCGCCGCTGCGGCCTTCCTTCAGCGCGCTCCACGTCGTCTCGACTGAATTACCGACAGGAGTAACCAGACCGAGGCCAGTAACGACGACGCGACGATTCAAACGATAGTTCTCCATCGGAAAATGTAGGGGGCAAGACTTGCCCTTGCCCGCGTCATTCAGATAGGCGCCACGGGCAGAGACGGCGCCTGCCCCCACACATCATTTCGCTTTATGCTGATCGATGTAGTTGTACGCGTCGCGCACGCTTTGAATTTTCTCCGCATCTTCGTCGGGAATCTCGATCCCGAACTCTTCTTCGAAGCGCATGACCAGCTCAACCGTGTCGAGCGAGTCTGCGCCGAGGTCGTCGATGAACCTGGCATTTGGCGTCACTTCGTTTTCATCGACGCCGAGTTCGTCAACGATAATCTGTTTTACTTTTTGCTCAATCTCTGGATCGGGCATTCGTTTGCTCCTCTGATAATGATGTCAGAACTTATCGCTCAGATTGCTATCGCCTCGCGTGCTGCGCGTAGACTCGATTCGTCTTCGACGTTCACACAGCGCACATTTCGATCGATCTGGCGTACTAAACCACTTAGAACTTTTCCGGGACCGATTTCAATAAAGGTTTGTACACCTTGATTGATCAAAAATTCAACTGAATCAAGCCAGCGAACCGGTTGCGAGACCTGACGCACCAATGAATCACGCAATTTACCGCCGTTTCGTTCCGCGGTCGCATCAACATTTGTCACGACCGGCGCGTTGGCGTCGTTGAGCGCAACATTCCCCAAATCAGTCGCGAGTCGATCCTGGGCCGGCTTCATCAGCGCACAATGAAAAGGCGCGCTGACGTTCAGCTTGATTGCTCGTTTCGCACCGCGCTCTTTCAACAAAAGGATGGCGCGATCGATTGCTCCTGCGCTTCCGGCGATCACGATCTGTGCCGGCGAGTTGATGTTCGCTGCGCTGCAAACTTCGCCTTGCGCGGCTTCGGCGCACGCGGCATTAACCAATTCAATATCAGCGCCGAGAATCGCAGCCATCGCGCCGGTGCCGACCGGAACGGCTTCCTGCATGTAACGACCGCGAGCGCGCACAATCTTAACCGCGTCCCTCAACGCCAGCGAACCTGCGGCGACCAAAGCCGAGTATTCGCCGAGACTGTGACCCGCTACGAAGTCGGCGGCCGCAAAGCGTTCGGATTGCATCGCTCGCAACGCTGCCACCGACGTCGCGAGAATCGCCGGCTGCGTGTTCTCAGTCAACTGCAGCGCTTCAGCCGGGCCGTTGAAACATAATTCCGAAAGCGCGAACCCAAGCGCGTCGTCAGCTTCTTCAAAGACCTCTCTGGCCGCGGTAAACTTCTCGGCCAAATCTTTTCCCATGCCGGGACTCTGCGATCCCTGACCGGGAAAAATGTAAGCCATTGCCGATTGCCGATTGCCGATTGCCAATTTGTCTTTCTTTCGAATACCTCTGGAGTAAACCCTACGCGAGTACCACCGCAAATTGATCAATCGGCAATTGGCAATCGAAAATCGCCAATGGGTCTACCAACGCATCGCCACCGCGCCCCAGGTGAAGCCACCGCCAAAGGAGGCCATCAGAATCACATCGTCTTTTTTGACGCGACCGCTCTCGACGCATTCATCCAAGCCGATCGGTATTGATGCCGACGAGGTGTTGCCGTGCTTCGCGATGTTGGAAAAGACTTTCGATTCATCCACATTGAGGGCGCTTGCGACGGCGTCGGTGATTCTTTGATTCGCCTGATGCGGGATAAATAAATCGATGTCTTCCGTTTTCAAACCGGCTTCACACAAAACGCCGCGCGAGATTTCACACATCGAGCGAACCGCGACCTTGAAAACTTCGTTGCCTTTCATCTTGAAGAAGTGATCTCCGCGCGCGATCGTTTCCGCCGTGAAGCCGCCCTTCGTTCCGCCGCCGGGCGCGTAAAGCTGCTCTTCATAGCGACCGTCGGATCGAATCCTGGCCGCAAGAATTCCGCGTCCTTCCTCAACCGGTCCGAGGATCGCCGCGCCCGCACCATCACCAAAAAGAATGCAGGTCGAGCGATCGGTGTAATCGACGTAGCGCGTTAAAAGTTCAGCGCCTATCACCAGCGCATATTTGATCTGACCGCTGCGAATCATCGGATTCGCGATCGATAATCCGTATAAGAAACCTGAGCAGGCCGCGACGATATCCATCGCCGCCGCTTTGTTCGCGCCGAGCTGAGCCTGAATCAAACACGCTGTCGAGGGCAGAATTTGATCGGGCGTAACCGTGGCGCATAGGATCAAATCGATTTCGTTTGGATCGATCCCGGCGCGTTCGATGGCTTCCTGCGACGCGCGCGTAGCAAACTGAGAGGTGTACTCACCGGGCGCAGCCTTGCGCCGCTGCTTGATGCCCGTGCGCGAAGTGATCCATTCGTCCGATGTTTCGACGATCCTTTCCAGATCAGCGTTCGTCAGAATGCCTTCAGGGTACGAATGACCAGTGCCGAGTATTCCTGCGTTCACTTTATTCAATAAATGTTTGACTACTTACTATTTGAAAGCCGTTTAGAGGCAGGATTGCTCCTGCCAAAACGCTGCGCCTGGGCAGCATCTAAACGGCTCAGTGCTTATCAGGAGTTTTGATCCACCTGAATGATTTCGCGACCTTTGTAATAACCGCACTTGGGGCACACGCGATGTTGCATGCGCGGCTCCTGACAGTTTGGGCACACGACGGTTTGCGGCACGCGCAGCGCATCATGCGCGCGGCGTTTGCCGCGGCGCGCTTTTGAGTGTCTACGTTTTGGATTTGGCATAATTACTCCAGTCTTACTTTTCCAGATCTCAAATTTGAAATCGCGTTTGCGATGTACGCTGTACTTTAATGTCGATCAGGTCAGTACCACCTGCGTCAGCGGGTGGGATAAGAAGGCCTCCATAATCCATCCGCTCACGCGGATGGTACTGACTTAATCTTCAAAGCAAATCTAAAATCGCAAATCTCAGATCAGAAATCTTTCAACTTTTCCCATCGCGAATCGACCCGTTTTGATTCGCATTCGCAAGTCTCTGAATTTCGATCGACGCCGCAAGTCGGGCACAGGCCCCTGCAATCCTCACGGCAAAGAACGTGGCCCGGAATCGCCAGCAAAATCTCTTCCTTCACCAGATCGTCCAGCTCAATTCCCTCGCCGTCGAAAACCGAGATGTTCAGGTCTTCTTCCTGAAGCTCGTGTTGCTGTTCGTCGCGCCACGATACGGCCGGGACAAAACGCTCGGCGAATTTAACTTCGATCGGCAACTCAACCGGTTTCAAACAACGACCGCAGGGAACGGAGACGCTCGTTTTCAGCTCGCCGCGCAAATTCACTTCGTCGTTCTGGCGCCGCGCCTGGCCACGAACTTCGACGGGCGCGATTAGCTGCAGCTCACCTTCATCAAAAAGCAACTGCTCGGGCGCGTATACCGGCGAGAACTTTCCGCCGGCTTCTTCCAGGTTTTCAAGCTCAATCCGCATAGCTGAACCCCCTGGGCTGATACAGATGGCGCAGGGGGTATAGCGCAAAGTCGCTAATTATAGCCGTGAGGGTTGAACTTTCAAAACGCAGGCGACGCGCTTATCCGCCTGTTGCCGCCTTTCGTTTCGTCTTTCTGCTCTTCGTTGGCCGGTTATTTTGATCCTGTTTCTCTGCCGGTTCGTTTAACTTCTGGCATTCCGCGCGCCATTTCGATTCAAGCTGACCATTGTCGACAACGCCGCACTCGTTGAGGATTTCGATCAGGCTTTTCACCAACGCGTGATTGCTGTAGGTCGTTTCTGATTGCCGCAGCAGCAACTTCAAACTCTGCTCCAGCCGCTCGGCCAGCCGCGCCAGCGTATTCTCAAGCATCGTCATCCGCTCGAGCAGATGCTCTTCATGCGGCGTTGTTCCAGGCATGTCGATGCGCATCGACGGCGGTTGCACCACGAGCATCAAGCGCGTCCCGCATCGCTGACAGAACTCCTGTCCCAGCGGATTTGCCGCCCGGCACTTCTGGCAAAAATGTGAAATCCCGCGTTGCATTTGTCGGTACTACCCGCGTCGGCGGGTGGGATAAGGAGGTTCTTTGATCCATCCGCTCACGCGGATGGTACTGACCTCAACAATCTAATATTCGTAAAATCCGCGCCCGCTCTTCTTCCCCAACCAACCAGCATTGACGTAACGCTTCAGCAGCGGACACGGTCGATACTTCGAATCGCCGAACCCATCATGTAACACGTTCATGATCGCAAGGCAAACATCAAGGCCGATAAAGTCGGCAAGTGTCAGCGGTCCCATCGGATGATTCATCCCCAATTTCATGATGCCGTCGATGCTTTCGCGTGTCGCGACGCCTTCGTACAAGGCGAAGATCGCTTCGTTGATCATTGGCATCAACACGCGATTTGAAACGAAACCGGGGTAGTCATTGCACTCAAGCGGTGTCTTGCCGAGCTTCTCGCTCAGCGCGCGCACCTGATCGTAAGTTTCGTCCGACGTCGCCGCGCTCCGGATGATTTCGACGAGTTTCATCACCGGCACCGGATTCATGAAGTGCATTCCAATCACTTTGTCTGGCCGATTCGTCGTTGCGCCGAGTTTTGTAATCGAGATTGATGAAGTATTTGAAGCGAGGATGGCGTTTGGTTTCGTGATCCTGTCGAGGGCGCGAAAGACTTCGGCTTTGACCTCGAAATGTTCAGTCACGGCTTCGACGACAATGAATGCGCCGCTTAGCGCGTCAAGGTCAGTTGCGGTCTTGATTCGTCCGATGATCGCTTGCTTCTCTTCAGCACCGAGGCGTTCCTTGTCGACGTCGCGTTGCAGACTCTTGTCAATTGCGGTCATCCCTCGCACGAGAAAATCGTCCGTGACGTCACGCATGACAACCTCGAAGCCTGCGCGCGCGGCGACCTGAGCGATGCCGTTGCCCATTGTGCCCGCGCCGATTACTCCGAATACTTCAGCCATAGATTTGACGTTTAGAGCGGTCACTTGTGCCCGCACACTGGAGGACAAGTCCTCCATTTAAACGTTTGAAGTCACTTCGATTTATTCGCCCAATTCATCAGCGGCTGCGCACCTTGCATCGCATCACTTAACTCACCCTCACTCGCTGACGATGCTTTGCCGCCGTAAAGACTGATGCCGGCATCGCTGCGAAAGAATTTGATCGTGTAAATGCCGAGCGCCGTCCCGATTGGAATATTAATCAGCGAAATGATTGCCAGCGCTTGCGCGGAAGGCTTCAACCAACGACTTTGCTTTTGAAAACCGAAACCAACCAACAACGGCAGCACCCCAACAAACATCAAGAGCCCAACAAATGTGATCACTGAAATCGCTATCCAAAACGCCGAAAGCGCAATCGCATCTGACACCGACAACTTAACGACTAAGACCAGCAGCAACAGACCAAGCAGCGTCAAGCCGTGCATTGCACCGTAGATGAACCACAGCGTCGCGAGCGTCTTGTTGTGATCCTCCGCGGTCATTCGAGTTTATCGCCAGTCTGGCGGCGATGCGGTTGGAGCGTATTCACCCTCTGAACTTCTCTGCTGATTCACGCCATTCCAATCCGGCCGTCCTCCCGACAACGACTTGGTTGATTGATCGTAAAGAGAGCGTCCCGGCTCACCAAATAGAAACCAGAACGTGTAAACGCATACCGCTGTGCCGACCGGCATTTGTGCGGCAGCAAACACCCCCGCCACGATGCCGGCGGTTTTCGCCCACTTTTTCTTCTTCAGCAGCGCGTACGCCGCGACCATCGAAGGAATGGCCCACCCGACCGTAAACACCAGGAAGAAGCAAGCGATCACAAAGAGGACTGGCGGAGGCGGCGACGAATTGCCGGGCGACGACGGAATAGTCACAAACATCACGATCATCATCACGCCAAAAAAGACACCCATCAGCGAGTGCAACGCGGCATACGCGAGATGCGCAAAACCCAGATACTTGTTGTGCTGATCAGGTGTCAATAGCTCATCTTTCAACCGCCATCGCCACTGCATTACCGCCGCCCAGACACAGCGCCGCGATTCCGCGGTGCGCATCGCGCCGCTTCATCTCGTAGAGCATCGTCGTCAGAATGCGCGAACCCGATTGACCGATCGCATGGCCAAGCGCAACCGCTCCGCCGTTCACGTTTAGCTTTTCCGGATCAAGGTTGAGTTCGCGCGTAATCGCTACCGCCTGCACCGCGAACGCTTCATTCAACTCGATCAGGTCGACGTCGTTGAGCGCCCAACCGATCTTTGAGACCAACTTCTTGATTGCATCGACCGGGGCCATCATCACGAGTTGGGGTTCCGTGCCCGAAGTCGCCTGCCCCACGATTCGCGCTAATGGCTCAACCCCCAGAGCTTTCGCACGCTCATCTGAGGTCACCACCACCGCCGAAGCCCCATCGTTCACGCCCGGCGCGTTGCCCGCAGTCACGGTGCCGCCTTCCTTGAATGCCGGCTTCAAGTTGCCGAGCGACTCCATCGAAGTATCCTCGCGCACTGGTTCGTCCGTTTCGAAAATAATCGGCGCGCCTTTCTTTTGCGGAATCTCGACAGGCAGGATTTCGTCTTTGAATCTTCCGGATTTGATCGCCGCGGCGGCCTTACGATGCGAGTTGAGCGCGTATTCGTCCTGCTCGGCGCGGGAGACATTGAAACGCTCAGCGACAACTTCACCAGTGCAGCCCATGTGCTGATCGTCGAACGCGCACCACAGACCGTCCTGAATCACGGAATCAAGAATCTTTCCGTGACCAAGCCGATAACCTTCGCGTGCTTTTGGCAGCAGATAAGGCGCATTAGACATCGATTCCATGCCGCCCGCGACAACGATCTCAGTATCTCCGAGCTGCACGCCTTGCGCGGCCAACATGATCGCCTTCAATCCCGAGCCGCACACTTTATTTACGGTGACCGCGGACACTGTGTTTGGAAGTCCGCCAAACAACGCTGCCTGCCGCGCAGGATTCTGGCCAAGTCCCGCCTGAATGACGCAGCCCATGATTACTTCGTCAACGTCTTCGGGTTTGACGCCCGCCCGCTTCACAGCTTCGCGCACGACCATCGCCCCGAGTTCAGTTGCCCTGAATCCTTTCAGCGCACCGAGAAATTTTCCCACCGGCGTGCGCACTGCGCTGATGATTACTGGTTGTTTGATTGACGACATGATTGAGTGTTCTCTATGAAGTCAATTTAGCATTGCGGTTAATGACGGGAGTGTCAAGCACACACGTTACAGAACCGCGAGCGGTAGCGAGCGGGCTCAACGCTCAACTGGTTTGATGCTGATCGATCGCTTTGTTTTTGCTTGTGCCCTTGTCCCGCTCGCTACCGCTCGCGGTTCTGTAACACGGCACTCGATTGAAAACTCAGTTGTGCGAATGTTAGACTCGCGGCTTGAAGTTCAACCCCCTAATTAATCTTTTTCACCGGATCAAATAGCACATGCAGGCACTCATTCTGGCTGGCGGAAAAGGCACGCGGCTGCGGCCGTTGACCGTCTACACACCGAAACCGATAGTTCCGATTTGCAATCGTCCGTTCCTGCTCTATCAGATCGACACGCTGCGCCGCGCTGGCGTCACCGACATTACCCTTTCACTTTCTTATCAACCCGAGAAGATCGAACAACAGCTCGGTGATGGATCGAACTTCGGCGTTAAGTTGAAGTACACCGTCGAGCCGCAGCCGATGGGCACGGCGGGAGCTTACAAATTTGCCGAGGAATTGATTCGCGAACCAACGGTGGTTTTCAACGGCGATGTCCTGACGGATCTGGATTTGAAAACCATGATTCGTCAACACAAGGAGCGACAGGCGACGGCGTCGATTTTCTTAATTCCGGTCGAGGATGCCAGCATGTATGGCGTCGTCGAGACTGCCGAAGATGGACGTGTCCAGCGCTTCGTGGAAAAGCCCAAACCGGGCGAAACGAATTGTCGAAACATCAATGCCGGCGCCTATGTTTTAGAACCAAAGGTTCTCGACCTGATTCCCAAAGGCGAAAATTATTCGTTCGAGTATGGCTTGTTTCCGAACTTGCTGGAAAAAGGCGAAGCGTTCTTTGCGCATGTTCCGCCGCGTACCTACTGGATGGACATCGGCACGCCGGCGCGATACCTGCAGACGCACCACGATCTGCTGGCGAATCGAGTCACGCGATTTCATCTGAAGGATCGGCGCGGGAATTTTGACTCAGCGACGCATTCAGACATCGACGAGCTTTCGATGATCGCCGATGATTGCACACTGAAACCGGGTGTCGTGATCATTAACTCGGTGCTCGGCAAAGGTTGTTACGTGGAAGAGCGGGCACGGATCGAGAATTCGGTGATTTGGAGTCACACTCGCGTCGGCACCGCTGCGCAAGTGAAAGATGCGATCATCGGCCGTGGCTGTCACATCGGCCGATCGACTCTGGTTGGACCAGGGGCGATTTTGGGTGACAAGACTTCGCTGACCGATTACACGAAGACCTGCGCGTGAGTCACATCTGTTTCGTTTAGAGTCGGCACTTGTGCCGACACGTCCGCCGGACAAGTCCGGCGTCTAAACGATAAAGGAGCTTTAACCATGAACTTCGACTGCTTTCGCGCTTACGACATTCGCGGTGTTTATCCGACTGATCTCGATGAAGAGGCTTTCTATCGCATCGCCCAAGCCTACACCTATCTCTTTCATCCCAAGACGATGGTCGTTGGCATGGATGCGCGCGAATCCGGACCTGCGTTGAAGAAAGCTTTGACGAATGGTTTTGTCGACGCCGGCGTGAATGTTGTCGATATCGGCGGGATCACGACGGACATGATTTACTTCGCGGTTGGCTCTGACAACGAGTCCTCAGGCGGCATCGTTGTATCGGCTTCGCACAACCCGAGGGAATACAACGGAGCGAAGATGGTGAAGGAAAAGGCCGCGGCGATTTCTTCCGACACTGGCCTGTTCGAGATTCGTGACATCATCAAAGCCGGCAAAGATAAGACCATTACTTCCGATACCAAGGGCAAAGTCAGCGAGAAGAAAGTGCTCGACGGTTATGTCGAGCATGTGCTCAGCTTTATAGATCGCGACGCCATTAAACCGTTTCACCTTATCGCGAACGCGAACTTCGGTTATGTCGGCGGTGGTGTGCAGCTCATCGCAGACAAGCTGGGTCTGAATCTCACGAAGTTGAATTGGGAACCGGACGGAACCTTCCCCAAAGGCACGCCTGATCCGATGCAGCCTGCGAATCGGGCCGAGACTGAAGGTCTGACGCGAAACGGCAACTTCCATTTCGCAGCCATCTGGGATGCCGACGCCGATCGCTGCATGTTCCTGGACGAGAAAGGCGAGTTCATCTCGGGCGCGTACGTGACGGCGATGCTCGCTGATGTTTTGTTAACCAAGCACGGCGGCGACAACAAGATCATTTTCGATCCGCGCGTGATTTGGCCGACGATGAAAGTTTGTGAAAAGCACGGCGCAAAGGCGATCGTCTCAAAGAGTGGCCATGCCTTCATCAAGGATCGCATGCGCAAAGAGAACGCGATCTTTGCCGGCGAGATGAGCGCGCATTATTACTTCCGCGAAAACTTTTACGCCGACAATGGCGTGATTCCCTTCCTGCTCGTGCTTGAACTACTGTCGCGCACCGGTAAAACGTTTTCAGAGACGATGCGGCCCTACCTGGAAGGCCACTACATGTCCGGCGAGTTGAACTACAAAGTTGCAGACGCACAGAAAACGATCGAAGCAGTCCGCGAACGTTTCAGTAAAGAAGGTGAAGAAGATTTCACCGACGGCTACTCGCTCAACGCGGGTGACTGGCGCTTCAACATTCGTTCGTCGAACACCGAGCCGTTGCTTCGTCTTAACATCGAAGCCCACAAACCCGGCTTGGTAGAAAAGGTGCACGCGGAAGTCGAAGCGATTATTGGAACGAAGCCTCACTAAGTAACGCAATCCCGATGGCCCGAGATTGCGGTCGCAAATTATCCGTTTGCGCTACCTTTGCGGCACAACCCTTGCCAAACAACCTGTGAAAGCTGATCCCGGCGCAGAATTAGTCGCGCCTGATTACACACAGGAGGTTCGAGACTATGGGGTTGATCCTACTGATTATTCTCATAATTTTCCTTTTGGGCGCGGTGCCGGCGTGGCCTTACAGCCGCAACTGGGGCTATGGACCAAGCGGTGGCCTGGGCTTGCTGGTGCTGATTGTGATCATTCTCCTGCTGTTGCATGTGTTCTAACGTGAGACGCTCTTTCCCAAGAGAGAATTCAAAGCGTGCACTCGGGCGGAATGCCCTTTGACTTTTCATTCCGCTCGAACCCAAACTCTCCGGCATGCCGGAGCTTCCTGAAGTCGAGCACGTCGTCCGTGCCCTGCGTCGCGCTGTCGTCGATCGAACCATCGTCGCCAGCGAGATAAGACTTCGAAAGCTGATCGGCCCAACCTCACCCGCAAAATTCAATCGAGCGTTAAAGGGTGCGACGATCACAGGCGTTTCGCGTCGCGGAAAGTTCATCTTGATCGAACTGGCGCCTGGCAGGAGCGCGGGCATCCTGCCCGCAAAGCGCGCGCAGCGCGTTCAGCAATTAATCCTCGCCGTTCATCTACGCATGACCGGCAAGTTTCTCTACTTAAATGCTGAGCACGAGTTGCCGAAGCATTCGCACGCGATTTTTTATCTCGAAAACGATCGTCGTTTGGTGTTTCGAGACCAGCGCCAGTTCGGCGTGATGAAGCTGATCAGAGCCGACGCGATTTCAAACACTAAAGGAATCCGCGAACTGGCGCCTGAGCCTTTCGGAGAAGAGTTCGGTGCTGACTACCTCAAATCAATTCTGAAGAGTTCGCGACGCACGCTCAAGACTCTGCTGTTGGACCAGACAAAGGTTTTGGGCCTCGGCAACATCTATGCTGCCGAAGCTTTGTTTCGCGCCGGCATCAATCCATTCAAGACGGCGACGCAACTTTCATCAACACGAGCCGCGCGGCTGCATCAATCGATTCTCGAGGTGCTGCGTGATGCGATTAGCGACAGCTCGACCTCGCGAATCGATCTTGAACAACCGGATGGATTTTCTTACGGCGAAGCCTTCGAAAGATTCTGGCAGGTGTACGAGCGCGAAGGCGAGCCCTGCTTCAAATGCGGAACTAAGATTCGCAGAGCGACGCAGGGTGGAAGATCAACTTACTGGTGTCCGAAGTGTCAGCGAGGATAATCATCCACAGATTACGCAGATTACACAGATAAGAAGAATTAGCCGCGAAGAGGCACAAGAAGCACAAAACAAGAATTCAATTGAAGAGTCCAATGGAGATTCGGACTGTCGCTATTCGTTTGAGCCTTTTGTGCTTTTTTGTGGCTAATCTTCTGCTCTTCTTATCTGCGTAATCTGTGGATGACCTTCTCACAAATTCCCCACGATAAAATCCGTCATCATCTGACGCATTTGTTTCACGAGCACCGGATCGGTTACGCCGTGACGCGACTTTGGGTAGACCATCAACTGCACTTGCTTCTGAGCCTTCTGTAGTTCATACAAAAACTGAATCGTGTTAGCCATGTGCACGTTGTCGTCGATCGCGCCATGAATCAGCAGCAGCTTGCCGTGCAAGTCTTTCGCGAAATGCACCGGCGAACTCTTCCAATATCCGTCCGGATTATTTTGCGGCGTCTGCATGTAGCGCTCGGTGTAGATCGAATCATAGTTGCGCCAGTCCGCAACGGTGCCGCCGGCGATGCCGATCTTGAAAGTTTGACTATGAGTCAGCGCGTAACTCGTCATGAATCCGCCGTAGCTCCAACCCCACAAACCGATCCGCGATCCATCGACATAGGGCTGCGACTTCAACCAGGTGTATCCATCTTCGAGATCACGCAGCTCCAACTCTCCGAAATTCTTGTAGAGCGGCCAAGCGGAATTCACTCCTTTGTTGCTCGCAGTGCGGTTGTCGCACATCCAAATGATGTAGCCTTTCTGCGCCAACAACTGATGCCACATGAACGTCGTCGCGCCCCACGCGTTACGTACCTGCGGCGCCTGCGGGCCGCTGTAGGTGTACGACATGACGGGATATTTCTTCGATGGATCGAAATCCGGCGGCTTGATCATCATCGCTTCCATCGTGAAGCCGTCGCGCGTCTTCACGTTCATGAATTCGACTTTGCCAAGCTTGTACTGCCCCAGCGCATCGACTTTATTTTCATCGATCACGCGCACAAGTTTTCCGTTGGAGTCGTGAAGCCGAACCTGCGTCGGCGTGTTCACGTCGCTCCATGAATCGATAAAGTGAGAGTCAGTCGAGTTGAAGGACGCGCGATGATTTCCCTCGTTCGTCGTGATCCGCGTCATGCCGGAACCGTCGAGCTTGATCGCGTATTCGCTGTTCGCGATGAAGCTGTGCTCGGTGCTGCTGAAGTAGATAGTTCCCTTCGCGTCATCCACGTCGTCGAGCGAGCGCACGTCCCAATCGCCGCTGGTAACCTGCTTGATTAGTTTTCCATCAGAGCCGTAATAATAGATGTGACGCCAGCCGCTGCGGTCGCTCAGCCAGAGAAACGATCCGTCATTCAGCGATTGCAAGCCGTCGTCGATCGCTTCGACCCACGCGCTCGTCTTTTCGCGAAACAGGTTCGCAGATTTTCCGTCATCGGGATTCGCGGTATTCAGATCGAGAAAAGTTTGCTCGCGATTCTGCGCCTGAAACCAAACCTTCCTGCTGTCGGGAAACCAACCGACGCGCACAATCAGCAAATCCTCGGGAGCGTACTTGCCGGTGTCAACCCAGTGAACGTCGCCCCCGGATGCATTGACCACGCCGAGCTTCACAATTGGATTGTGGTCGCCGGCTTTGGGATAAGGCGTCAGCTCCATGATTTGGTCAATCGGGATCTGGTCGACAACGGGAAACTCTGGTACCTGACGGTCATCGAGCTGAAGGAAGACAATCTTGTTGGAATCAGGACTCCACCAGTACGCCCCAAAATTTCCGCGGCCGTAAAGCTCTTCCTGATACACCCAATCCAGCCGCCCATTGAGAATCTCAGGCCCGCCATCACGAGTGAGCGCGCGCTCGCGGCGCTGCATGCTCAGGTCTTCAACGTACAAATTGCCGCCACGCACAAAACTCACCATGCGCCCGTCGGGACTGAACGAAGCGCCGACTTCTTCGTCGGGATTGCTGGTCAGGCGAACCGCGCGATCGCTGCCGAACTCGTAATAAAAAAGATCGTTCGCGAAGTTGATCAGGACGCCGGTCTCGCCGGGATTCATGTCATAGCTGCTTTGACTTGCCAGCCGCCGCGCGTCTTCCTTACTGATCCCAGGCAATGCCGCAAACGCCGCCTGCATCTTCGCGGCGTCATAGAATGGTTCCGACTTGCCTGTCACCGCATTCACTTTCAGCAAACGCGGAAAGGCATTCCGATCCTTGCTCGCGACGAGGTAATGCAGGCCGTCTTTTAGCCAGCGCGGACTCGAAGGGTTGCCGCTGAAGTTAACGCGCTTCGCGGGATCGAAGATGTCGTCAATGGTGAGAAGCTTGTTCTGCGCCGCGATTGGCGGAATGAAGAGAAGTAGGATGCCGATTAAGAGAAAAATTCTTCGTCGCAATGCAATAGCTCCTGAAAACAACTAACTGTTCTCCGCGCTTGGGGTCATTTTCTTGATCAGAGGTGTAATCAATGCAAGCAACAACGCTGCCGCCAGGGTGATCCCTGCAAAGATCCCAAACGCCCTCGTCAGAACTTGTGGTGTTCCCTGCTCGAACAATTGCGTGGTCCGACCGGCGATGTAACTACCAATTGAGATCGACAAGAACCACACACCCATCATCAGGCCCACCATGCGCACCGGCGATAGCTTGCTGATGGTGCTGAGGCCCACGGGACTCAGGCACAACTCGCCGACGGTCTGGATGAAATACACAACTACCAACCACCAGGGCGAGACGCGTCCCGCGCCGGTCAAGCTCGCCGCGAAGGTAATGACGAGAAAAGCAATTCCCGCGAAGAACAAACCGAACGCAAATTTGGCGGGGCTCGAGGGTTGACGATCACCCATCGACTGCCAAATGAATGCGAAGACAGGCGCGAGCAGAATCACAAAGACTGCGGGCACAGATTGAAACCAACTGGAAGGAAACGACCAGCCAAATATCTCCGTGCGGGTCAGTCGATCGGCAAAAAGCGTCATGCTTGATCCCGCCTGCTCGTACGTCATCCAGAAAATGATCGAGAAGACTACCAGAATGAAGATCACCAGCACTCGTCGCAGCTCGTCACCTTTTAGCAGTCGAGTGGTGCCGCCCAGATAACCAATGAAGTAACCGCACACCGTCCAGAATGGCACCGACACCCACCCGGCGTCGTAACGATATCCGAAGACTGCCCCAATCACGGCGCCGATAACCGAGAGAATGATTGTGATCATATCAAGACCACCAGCCGACTCTTTTGTCGCGGTCTTGTCAGGCTTCCTGCCGGTATCGCGAAGCCGTTTTCCGCCGAGCACGTATTGGATCACGCCAAAGGTCATACCGACGCCGGCCGCCGCGAAGCCCCAGTGCCAGGCGTGCGCTGGGTTTAGTCCCATCCTGGCAATGAAGCCTCGGAAGAAAACGCTCTGAGCCAGGAAGCCGGTCACGAATGGCGAGATGAAGGCGCCGAGATTGATCCCCATATAAAAGATCGAGAAGCCGGCGTCGCGTCGTTTGTCATCGGGAGCATACAGCTGGCCCACCATCGTGCTGATGTTTGGCTTCAGCAAGCCCGTGCCGAATGCGATCAAGACCAGTGCCGCGTAAAACGTCGGCAAACTGTCGATCGCCATTGAATAGTGGCCACAGGCGATGATAATGCCGCCAATCAAGACTGCTCGTCTGGCGCCCAGAACTTTGTCTGCCAGCCATCCGCCGACTAAAGGCAAATACCACACTGACGAGACATAGGTTGCGTAGATTGCGCTCGCATAACGCTCATCAAAACCGAGTCCGCCGTCGACCAGCTTCGAAGTCATGTACAGCGTCAGCAACGCACGCATGCCGTAGTAGCTGAAGCGCTCCCACATCTCCGTGAAGAACAGAGTGGAAAGGCCCCACGGATGGCCGAAGAAACCGCGATCGCCCGAATCCAGAGAAGTTACGGCAGTTCCGTCAATTGGTGTGCTCATTCAGCAGTCCCTCACTTGAGTTATCGAGAGCGCTTTCTTCGATCTTAGAACGATTCGTGGAGAGTGTGAGCATTCAGCCAGAAGCGAGCGACAGTGTCAAGATCGAACTTGCGCGGTTGTAGTAAAATGCCGACGTGCCCGAGCTGTGTCGTTTCTTTGGTATTATTATTCGAATGTATCGTGAGGCAGGCGAGCGTCATCACGATCCCCACTTCCACGCCCACTATCAGGGCGAGGCGGCGATCTTTAGAATTGACCCGATTGAGATGGCGCGAGGTAACTTCCCAACGCGACAACGGCGGCTCGTTGAAGCATGGGCTGAGATTCATCAACAAGAACTCTAAGCGGATTGGGAGAGATTGACGAACGGTCATCCGGCACTGCCGATTGCGCCGCTAAGGTGAAGGAGAAGCAATGCACGAAATACACCAAGTCAGGTCGTTCGAAGTCATTGGCCCTTACACTCTAAACGTGAAATTCGAAGATGACACTGAACAAGTAATTAACTTTGAGCCCATCCTCGGCGGCGAATTATTCGGGCCCCTTCGTGATCTTGCACTATTCAACCAAGTTCGATTGGACAGTGAGGTGCAAACGCTCGTATGGCCAAATGGCGCTGATTTCGATCCGGCGACACTTCATGACTGGCCACAGGTCGTAGAAGCGCTCATCGCGCAAACAAAAGAATGGGAGTCGGTGGCCGCCTAAGTTGACAGAATCGTAATGAGCGGCGTATAAGACTGCTTGAAAAACGTGGTGAGTTAAGGCGACTTGCGGCCACGAAAAACAAACAGCTAAACAGCTCGGCGAGTTCAAAAGGCGAAGCCGAAAACACTTCAAACGAATTGAAGTCCCGCGTTGTTTAGCGCGGGATTTTTATTATGCAAACCTTCCGAGATCTTCTTGAATCCGACCGCTCATACATCTTTGATGGCGCAATGGGCACGATGCTCTATTCGAAGGGCATTTACATCAATCGATCTTACGACGAGCTGAACCTGGTTGCGGCCGACCTGGTGCGCGAAGTTCACTCTGAGTACGTGCGTGCCGGCGCCGACATCATTGAGACAAACACATTCGGCGCGAACGTGAACAAGCTTCAGCCGTATGGGCTGGAAGCGAGCGCCCGCGAAATCAACATCAAAGCCGCGCAAATCGCTCGCGAAGCTGCCGGGAATCGAGCGCTCGTGGCCGGCGCCATCGGGCCGCTTGGCCTGCGCATTGAGCCGTATGGCCCAACCTCGTTCGATGAGGCGAAACAGTTATACGCCGATCAAGTGTCGGCTTTGCTCGAAGGCGGCGTCGATCTGTTCGTGCTCGAAACTTTCTCGGACATTTCGGAATTGCACCAGGCGATTCGCGCGGTGCGTGACCTGTGCGATTTGCCGATCGTTGCGCAAGTCACGATCCAAATCGACGGCAACACTTCTTTCGGCACGACCGCGGAAGTCTTCACCACTCAGCTCGACGAGTGGGGCGCCGACGTAATCGGACTCAACTGTGGTGTTGGACCAGCGATCGTTTTGAACTCGATCGAAAAGATGCGCACGCTGACGAATCGCAAGCTGTCAGCGCAACCAAACGCCGGATTGCCGCGCGACGTGGGCGGCCGGCAAATCTACATGTGCTCGCCTGAATACATGGCTGAGTACTCGCGTCGCATTATTCAAGCAGGCGCAAAGTTCGTTGGCGGTTGCTGCGGCACGACTCCGGCGCACATCAAGATGATCGCCGACGCGATTCGACAGTTTCATCCGCGCACGCAGCAAGTCTCGCCCTCAACCGTTGCGAAGATCAGTCTGCACGAATTGAAGCCGCCGGATGTGACGGTGGTGCCCGCCGAGGAAAGATCGAACTGGTCGCGCAAGATTGCGACCGGCGAATTCGTAACCACCGTCGAAGTGCTGCCACCGAAAGGTTGCAATCCCTGGAAGACGCTCGACTCGATTCGGCTGTTGAAAGAAGCAGGCGTCGACGGTGTGAACATTCCCGACGGGCCGCGCGCGCAGACGCGCATGGGCGCGATGGCGACCGCATTAATGGTGCAGAAAGAAATCGGCATGGAATCCGTGCTGCACTACTGCTGTCGCGATCGAAATCTTTTGGGGATGATGTCGGACTTGCTGGGCGCGGCAGCAATGGGCCTGCGCAATCTTCTTTTGATCACTGGCGATCCGCCGAAGATGGGGCCTTATCCCGACGCAACCGCGGTATTCGACATCGACGCGATTGGTCTGACGAACATGGTGAACAAGCTGAATCACGGTTTGGACATCGGCAACAACCCGATCGGCGAGCCGACGGCTTTCTCGATCGGCGTCGGCGTGAATCCAGGCGCTGTAAATATGGATGAAGAACTGCGCCGTTTTGAATGGAAGATCGAAGCCGGCGCTGAATACGCGATCACCCAACCCGTTTTTGATATTCAACAGCTTCGCGATTTCCTGAAACGGATCGAGCACTGCCGCATTCCGATCGTCGCCGGCATTTGGCCTCTGGTTTCATTTCGCAATGCAGAATTTCTTCACAACGAAGTTCCAGGTGTTCATGTGACGGCCGACATCATGGAGCGAATGCGCGCGGCATCGGCGATCAGCAAAGAAGCGGGTCGCGATGAAGGTTTGAAGATTGCGCGTGAGTCCCTGCTCGAAGTGCGCGATCTAATTCAAGGCGTGCAAGTCTCTGCGCCGTTCGGCAATGTGAAGTATGCGCTGGAAGTTTTCAGCGTGCTGCCTGAGTTCGGTTCTCAGCAGGAGGCTGCCGCTCCCGCCAAGTGAGACTATCCACAGATTACGCAGACACAATAAGAATAGGCCCGTGGTTTAGAGTCGGCACTTGTGCCGACGTGCGGGACAAGTCCCGCGTCTAAACGACTGCTTCTACTTTCTATCTGTGTCATCTGCGTCATCTGTGGACAACTCTCATGTTACACTCACTCACGCAGTGGCACAGACGTTTGCGAAGCGAATTCCCGGTCACCAACGAGTTCGCAAGATCAAGACTCGCGCACGTTACGAGCACAGACGATTAAAGCGAATCTCTCGCACCGCAACCTTCGGCGGTCTTTTCCTTTCTTTTCTCAAAATTGGTTTCACGGGATTCGGCGGGGGGCTGGCCGTGCTCACCCAAATCCGTCATCTGGTGATTCACGAACGGCGTTGGTTTACCGAACACGACTTCATCGAGGCGCTGGCGCTGGGCCAGAGTCTGCCGGGAACCAGCGCAGGCAACGCCGTCACATACATCGGACTTCGTTTGCGCGGTTGGCGCGGCGCTACGGTAGCGCTGGCGGGTTTCATTCTACCGTCGATGTTGATGATGATTGCGCTCGCGGTTTTGTACGATCGTTTTCGCGCGCTGCCCAATACACAGCAACTCTTTCACGGCTTCAACGCCGCCGTCGTGGCGCTCATAGCCGTCACCGCTTGGCGCATGGGCAAGCACACCTCGAGCAAGACATGGCAGCGGATCCTGATCGTCCTTTCATTCGCGGCGGTTATTTTCTTAAAGGCCACGGTGCTCGAAGTGATTCTGATTTCCGGCTTATTCGGAATCGGAATCGAATCGTTCACGGAAAGAAAGCATCCCCGGCTTGAACGCATTCGCGGATTCGCGACCCGCCGTCAACAGCGAATTCGTTCACGCCTCGGCGTGCGCAGGCTAACCAAACCGCATCGCTTCTTCGGCGGATATCTGACCGAAGCGATGGCTGAGGAACGTCTGCGTCAGATGAGCGAAGTCCTCGTGACCCAACCGGAAGATTTGGAAAATGGTGTTGAGGATGAGTTAGAAAACTCGCCACCATCAGGCAAACTCATTCCAGGTTTTCTGTTGCCGGCGATCCCGATCGTCGCGAAGCTTGGTCTCGCGCTTTCAGTTTCGTTTATCTTTCTTCGCATCGGCACTGTTACGTTCGGCGGCGGCTTCGTCATGATTCCCGAAATCGAGAATGAAGTCGTCAATTCTCATCATTGGCTGACGCATCAGGAGTTCGCCGATGCGACTGCGCTCGGTCAAATCACGCCTGGCCCGGTTCTGATCATGGCCACGTTCGTTGGTTATCGCGTGGCGGGTATTCTCGGCGCGCTATTCTCAACGCTCTGCGTTTTTCTACCATCGTTCGCGATGACGATCGCCGCGGGCTCGTCATTCCGTCGCTTTCGGACTAACCGGCAGATGCAGGCGTTCCTGCGCGGTGTTGCGCCGGCGGTTACCGGTTTGCTCGCAGCGGCAGCCTGGAGTGTCGCGCGCTCAGGCATTCACACGATCATCGGTGCGTTGATGGCGATTGGGATTGTCGTGATTCTTTTTCGTTACCGTCCGAACGCGCTTTACGTGTTGATGGGAGCCGGACTGTTCAGGTTTGTGCTCGCGCTGGTTTTGGGGTGATGATCCAGTTATTTCCTGCTGACGCGCGGACTTCTGACACGCTTCATCCCACATACTTTCTCAGCGCGCCTTCCAACTCTGGATATTGAAACTGATAGCCGGCCGCGGTAAGTCTCTTCGGCATCACCCGCTGACTGGTGAGCAACATTTCATCCGCCATCTCGCCGAAGGTGAGTCGCGCGGCGAATGCTGGAATCGCGAGCGCAGTCGGTCGATTCAACACGTGACCCAGGGCCTTGGTGAACTCTTCGTTCGTCACCGGATGTGGAGAGACAACGTTCAGCGGACCCCGGATCGATTGATTGTCAATCGCAAGTTTGATCGCATTCACTGCGTCATCGATGGCGACCCAGCTAATGTACTGCCGTCCCGAACCAACTTTGCCGCCGAGCCCCATTTTGAACGGCGTCAAAAGTTTTGCCAGCATCCCGCCTTCGCGCGACATGATTGGACCAAAGCGGAGATTCACTACGCGCACGCCGGCTTTGCTCGCCGGCTCGGTTGCCATCTCCCATTCACGACAGACGCCGGCCAGGAATCCGCTGCCGGATTCACTCTGCTCATCAAGGACTTCGTCGTCGCGATCGCCATAGATTCCTGTAGCCGAGGCGCAGATGAACGCGCTTGGTTGTTGGGACAGCTTCGCAATCGCTTCACTTATCAAATGCGTGCCGTTGACGCGACTCTCGCGAATCTTGCGCTTTTGATCGTCAGTCCAACGTCCCGCGGCGATGTTCTCGCCGGCGAGATTGACGATCACGTCAAAGCCTTCCAGCTTTGCCGGCTCGATCGAATCGTGATTTGGATGCCATTCGATTTCGCCGGCTTTCGGCGTCGAACGAACAAGCCGCACGACCGCGTTTCCATCCTTCTCCAAAACCGGAACTAAGACCGAGCCGACCAATCCGCTGGCTCCGGCAATCGCAATCTTCATCCTGCTGCTGGGTCCTCTCGCCGAGTTAACATCCACCGCGCCCCTAAATCCTAACTCACGACGGCTCCGGATGCACGGCATCTTTCGTTGTAATTGATAGAAAAACCTGTAGAATTCCCGCGCGAATTTCTTACCGAATCTGCCCCGTGCGCCGCAAAGTAATACTCGCCCTTATTTTTGCCGGAGCAATCTTGCTCTGCCTGATGGTGCTGCAAAATGGTCTCACCCAATCCACAGGACTGCGCCGCGTTACCAACACCAGTGAAGAAGGAATCAATCTGAATCCTTCGATTAGCGGCGATGGCCGAATCGTGGCGTTTGAATCGACTGAGGATGTAGCCGGTGTAGGTGGCAGCGATCACTTTCGCGCGATTCGAGCAAACATCGGAGTTGATCCGGCGACCTTTTTTCAAATGGCCGGCTCGCGCGCAGTCGCGCCGGCAATTTCACAAGACGGTTCGCGTATCGCATTCGCCTCGAAAGACGATCCGCTGGGGACAAATCCGGATGGTAACTCAGAGATATTTCTCTTCGACGGCGCAAAGCTGATTCAAGTCACCAACACTTCGCCCGGAAGTTTGGGCGACCGAGTTACGAACGGAAATTTCCAGCCTTCGATTTCGGACGACGGAAGATTCATCGCGTTTTCTTCGAATCGCGATCTCGCATCGCAAAACGGCGATGGGAATTTGGAAATCTTTGTCTATGACGCGAGCACCAGCACCTTCAGCCAGTTAACAAACTCATCGGGAATAGTCGGTTTTACGGATGCGAAGATCAGCGGCGATGGTTCAACTGTCGCGTTCATACGCGACCCGGGAACGAGCCCGAGCGCCGCGCGCGATCTCGTAAAGCAATCTCGAGTTGGGCCGGCTTCGCTTACTGTTCTCGCCCCGAGCGTTCAGTTGCTGGCCGTGACTTATGGCCGCGCCATCAGCGATGACGGATTGCGCGTAGTTTATTCTGCGCAGACAGCGACCAACACGACACAGGTATTTTTGTTTGACGGCCGGGCGGGCGGAGTTAACCGCCAGATTACTACGCTCGGATCGCGCGTGACTGAGGTCCCGCTGCATCCGACGATCAGCGGCGACGGCTCGCGCATCGCGTTCGCCGCGCGCCGCAGCGTTCCGGGCGCAACCAGTAATTCCGACGGCGGCGTCGAACTCTATGTTTACGATCTGCCGACATCCGCGTTCTCGAAGATCACGAATGCGCCGTCGAGCGCGACTGCCGACGTCGTCTCGTCATTGAATGACGATGGTTCGATCGTTGCTTTCAACTTTCCACGAATCTTATCCGGCGCGGTCACGAATAGCGGAACGGAAAACAACTCAGAAATTTATGTCATCGGGCCGCCCGCTCGACCGGCCAATGGAACGCTGAGCGCGATTCTTAACGACGCTTCATTGGGCCACGAGCCGTCCACAGTCAAAGCCGTCGCGCCCAACAGCATCGCTGCGGCAAAGGGCACGAATCTCGCAAACACGACGCTGCAATCGTCGCCTCTGGTTGACGGAACTTTCCCCGCGAACGTTGCGGGAACACGCGTGACTGTGAATGGCCGCGCGGCGCAAATCTTTTTCGTCTCGCCGGCACAGGTCAATTTTCTCGTGCCGCCGCAAACTGAAATCGGTACCGCTGAGGTCATCGTCACAAACGCCGAGAACTTCCCTGCTCGCGGTACGGTTCCCACTCTTCGGGCCGCGCCCGGCATTTTCACGAAGACCGGCGATGGAATCGGTGAAGGTTTGATTCTGAACAGCGACACGCTGCAGGAAGGCCCGTTCGATCCGACCGGCGGTAATCTGCGCCTGAGCATCTTCACAACCGGGGCGCGCAATGCGATTCAAACCACGGTGTCGATCGGCGGCCGCATCGTGAACGCTGAATCAATCATTCCTTCATCGACGATGCCCGGCCTGGATGAAGTTCACGTGCGCGTCCCTTCGGATTTGCGCGGCGCAGGCACCGTGAACCTCTCGATCAATTCAGATGGACGGGACAGCAATCCGGTCACGGTGAGCTTCCTCGGCGATTCGAGCCGCGCGATCCTCTTCAACGAAGTTCTCGCCGATCCGCCTACCGGTGATGCGGGTGATGCGAATCACGACGGAGTGCGCGACGGAACCCAGGATGAATTTGTCGAGTTGGTTAACGGCAGCGCCAACGAAACGATCGGAATGAGCGGCTGGACGATTAAGACGCGCGCGACCGGCAGCACGACTGAAACGACCCGGTTTACCTTCCCGTCCGGAACATCTCTGCCGGCGGGTGAATCGGCGGTGATCTTTGGTGGCGGCACATTCAACCCAACCGATCCGGTCTTTGGTTGCGCCCAGGTTTTCAAAGCGACGTCGGCATCGAGCGGACTCTCACTAACTAACAGCGGGCTAACAATTCTCGTTCGCGACTCAGCCGGCAATCTGATCACGCAGTTCTCGTACGGCGGATCGACAGGGCTCGATGGCGGCTCATCACAGTCGTTGACTCGCTCGCCCGACATCACCGGCAGTTTCGTTCTGCACACAGCAGCAGCCAACGCCAACGGAAGAAAATTCTCGCCGGGATTGCGAACCGACGGAACGCCGTTTGGAAATTGTCCGGGCAAACTCACCAGCGTGAGTTTGACGCCCGCCAGCACCAGCATCGTCGTCGGTCAAACTACACAGTTCGCAGCGAAGGCTTTGGATCAGTACGGCCGGACTATGACGAGTATTTCGATCAGCTTCGCTTCCGACAACACGAACGTCGCCACGATCGATTCGTCTTCGACGACCGCCGGCGTTGCGACCGCAACCGTCCGTTCGCGCAATCCGGGGACCGCGCACGTTACCGCGACGGCGACTGATGGGACGACGACGGTAAACAGTCCGCAGTCAACACTCACTGTTACGGGTCCGTCGCTTTCGATCAACGACGTCAGTCATAACGAAGGCAACTCAGGCACGACGACTTTCACATTCACGATCAGCCTCTCGACGCCGGCGCCTGCGCCTGTGAGCTTCGACATTGCTACGCAGGACAATACCGCCACCGTCGCGGACAACGACTACGTCGCTCGCAGCTTGACTGCCCAGACAATCCCGGCCGGCCAACAGACCTACAGCTTCGACGTTACTGTGAACGGCGATACGAACATCGAACAAAGCGAGACTTTCTTCGTCAACGTTACCAACGTCTCCGGAGCAAGCGTCACCAACGGGCAAGGCGTTGGCACGATCGTGAGCGATGACATTCCTCTCTTGAGCGTCAACGATGTTTCATTGAACGAAGGAAACAGCGGCACGACGACGTTTGCGTTCACGGTTACGTCGAGCAGGCCCGCGCCTGCCGGCGGCATCACCTTCGACATTGCCACAGCCGATGGAACGGCGACGGCTGGATCGGATTACGTGGCGCGATCGCTGACGAGTCAGACCATTCCTGCGGGGCAGACGACGTACACGTTCAACGTCAACGTCAACGGCGATCTGGTTATTGAACCAAACGAGACTTTCTTCGTGAACATTTCGAACGTTTCATCGAACGCTGGGATAGGAGATGGACAGGGCCTGGGCACGATTCAAAACGACGACTCGGCACTCCTCGTGATCAGCCAAGTGTATCCCGGCGGCGGTCTCACTAACGCTTCTTTCAGCAATGATTTTATCGAGCTCTACAATCGCGGCACTACGACCGTCGACTTCTCATCAACTCCTTATTCGGTGCAGTTCCTAAGCACGACTGCAACGACGTGGGGCAAGACTGATTTGACTGCGGGGACGCTGGCGCCGGGACACTATTTCCTGATTAAGGAAACTTCCGGGGGCAGCAATGGCGCGGCACTTCCCGCGGCAGACGCCACCGGCAACCTCAACATAACCAGCACGACGGCCGGGAAAGTGGCGCTCGTTTCAGGCACGACTCTTCTCGCGGGCAACTGTCCCGGTGATGATGGGACGGCGCCATTCAACTCGATTGACGGCACCGTCGTTGACTTTGTCGGGTACGGGGGTTCAGCAACCACCACGAACCATTGTTACGAAGGTAGCGGGCCTTCCTCGTTTACGCTCAGCAACAATACGATTGCTGATTTCCGGAAGGCGGGAGGCTGTGTCGATACTAACGATAATGCGGCTGACTTTTTCACCGCGTCCCCGAATCCACGCAATAGTAGCTCTCCCGTCGGCGACTGCAAGCCCGACATAACCATCAACGACATAACGGTGACGGAAGGAAACACCGGCACAGTCAACGCAACTTTCACGGTGACACTATCGTCCGCAAGCGCGAACACCGTGACCGTCGATTACGCGACCGCTGATGGAACAGCAACCGCGCCCGCCGATTATCAGTCTGCGAACGGGACAGTCACATTCAATCCCGGCGATATGACAAAGACGATCACCGTCCTGGTTAACGGCGACACGCTGGATGAGCTCAGCGAGACGTTCTTCGTTAATCTGACTAACCCCATCAACGGATCGATTGTCGACAGCCAGGGCCAGGGCACAATTACCGATAACGATCCAACTCCATCGTTATCTATCAACGATGTTTCGGCCGCCGAAGGCGATAGCGGCACGACGTCGTTCAGCTTCACGGTTTCGCTGAGCGCGGCGAGCGGCCAGACGGTCACAGTCAATTATGCCACCGCTGATAACAGCGCAACTGCGCCTTCTGATTATCAGTCGACGAGCGGTACGCTCACCTTCAATCCCGGCGACACAGCCAAGACAATTACCGTTCTTGTCAACGGCGACACCACGTTCGAACAGAGCGAAACGTTCTTCGTCAACCTCACTTCACCTGTAAACGCATCGATTTCCGACGCACAGGGCTTGGGCACGATCACGAATGATGACGCCCCGCCACCGACGCCGACCTTCTTCATTACCAACGTCAGCGTGCAAGAGGGCAATAGCGGAACTACGAACGCGGTCTTCGATGTCTCGTTGACTCCCGCGAGTAGTCAGGCAGCTTCGGTTGATTTCACGACGGTCAACGGCACCGCCACGGTTGCCGGCAATGACTATCAAGCAAACAGCGGAACTCTGACTTTCAATCCTGGTGACGGACCAAAGCAAATAACCGTGCTAATAAACGGCGACACGCTGGTCGAGCCGAACGAGACCTTCACCGTCCATCTGAGTAATGCCACCAATGGCGCGGGCATCGGAACGCCGGACGGCACCGGCACGATTCAGAATGACGACACGCCGCTGCTGGTTGTCAGTCAGGTCTATCCGGGCGGCGGGTTGACCGGCGCGTCATTCACAAATGATTACGTCGAGTTATTCAATCGCGGTACCACGACCGTAGATTTCTCGGTCACTCCGTTCTCCGTTCAGTTTCTGAGCACTGGCGGCTCGACCTGGGCCAAGACGGATCTGACCACCGGCACGATGGCGCCGGGACATTATTTCCTGGTTAAGGAATCTTCGAGTGGCGCCGTTGGGGCTGCCTTGCCGACTGCGGATGCGACCGGCAGTATTAATATTACCAGCACGACCGCAGGTAAGGTCGCGTTGGTTCAAGGCGCAACGCTGCTTACCGACAGCTGCCCCGGTGACGATGGCTCGCAACCTTTCAATCCCGCCGCCGGTTCGATAGTCGATTTCGTTGGCTATCTAGGGTCGGCTTCGACGGCGAATCATTGTTATGAAGGCAGCGGGCCGGCGCCGTTTACGAGCGGTAACAACACGATCGCTGATTATCGAAAAGCCGGCGGCTGTACTGACACGAATGACAACGCGGCGGATTTCTTTACGTCAACGCCGTCACCGCGAAACTCGACTTCGACAAACAACTGTGCGGGAGGCGCGACGCCGAATCTCTCGATCAATGATGTAACAGTCGCGGAAGGAAACAGCGGAACAACGACAGCCACGTTCACCGTTAGTTTGTCAGGGCCGGCGCAAGGAACGGACGTGACGTTCGACATCGCGACCGCCGATGGAACGGCAACCGCCCCCAGTGATTACGTCGCGAAGAGCCTGACGAATCAAGTTATTCCCGCTGGCCAAACAAGCTACACGTTCACTGTCACGGTGAACGGCGACACGAATGTCGAACCAGACGAAACCTTCCTGGTGAACGTGACCAATGTGGTGGGCGCAAGCGTAACCGACGGGCAAGGTCAAGGCACTATTCAGAATGATGATTCACCGACTCTCTCAATCGACGATGTCTCGACGACTGAAGGCGACAGCGGAACGAAGACCTTCACGTTCCATGTGAGCCTCTCAGCCGCAGCGCCATCTGCTGTAACTTTCGATATCGCGACAGCTGACGGAACCGCGACAACCGCAGACAATGATTATGTGGCTCGCTCGCTCACTGGACAAACAATTGCGCAGGGCAACACGAGCTATACGTTCGATGTCACTGTAAACGGCGATCAAAATATTGAGCCGAACGAAACCTTCTTCGTGAATGTTTCGAACGTGAGCGGCGCAACCGTACTCGACGGACAAGGTCAGGGCACAATCGTCAACGACGACAGCCCTGTCCTAAACATCAATGATGTCTCGCACGCTGAAGGCAACTCAGGCACAACGACCTTCACGTTCACGGTGACATCAACTTTGCCCGCGCCGGCCGGAGGCATCACGTTCGACATCGCGACCGCAGATGGAACCGCGCAGGACCACAATCCCGTCAGCGAGGACAACGATTACGTGGCCAGGAGCCTGACCGGACAAACAATTCCCGCCGGCCAAACCACTTATACGTTCGATGTGACTGTGAACGGAGACAAGCTGGTTGAGCGGGACGAAACGTTCTTTGTAAATGTCACGAACGCTGCGAACGCCAGCATCGGAGACGGCCAGGGCCAGGGCACAATTCAGAATGACGACACCGCGCTTATTGTCATTAGTCAGATTTACGGAGGCGGGAATAACAGCGGCGCCACTTTCCAAAACGATTTCGTCGAGCTCTTCAATCGCGGAACGACGACCGTAAACTTCGCAGTCACACCTTATTCAGTTCAATATGCGTCAGCAGCCGGAAGTTTCTCGGGAAGCAGCAGCAACTTCATCGCTCTCAACTCAGGTTCCCTTGTGCCAGGTCAATACTTCCTGATCAAGTTAGCAGGCGGCACCACGAATGGCGTCGCGCTGCCGGCGGAGGATGCGAGTAACACATCGATTAATATGAGCGCGACCGACGGCAAAGTCGCACTGGTTGTAGGTACGAACGCGGCATCAACAACCGCGGGCGGATGTCCGTCTGGCGTCACCGTCGCCGACCTGGTGGGCTATGGCACTGCGAACTGCGCAGAGACTTCAGCAACTGGCGCCTTAACAGCGTCGAAATCAGCCAAACGCAACAGCGATGGTTGCACTGACACCGACAACAACTTGGCAGACTTCACGACGACTACACTTACGTCAGGAACTCCGCCACGCAATTCATCTTCGGCAATTAACGATTGCAATGCGCCGCCGCTCCTGACAATCAATGACGTCAGTGCGACTGAAGGAAACAGCGGCACTAAGACGTTTACATTCACTGTCAGCCTCTCGAAGGCGGCGCTCGCCGGCGGCGTGACGTTCGACATCGCCACTCAGGATAACAGCGCCACTGCGGGCAGTGATTACGTCGCCAAGACGCTGACCTCGCAGACGATCGCGGCCGGGTCTCAGACTTTCACGTTCGATGTGTTAGTTAACGGCGATACGACGGTTGAATCTGACGAGACTTTCTTCGTCAACGTCACGAATGTGACCGGAGCAACAGTCAGCGACGGGCAGGGACTGGGAACGATTCAAAATGACGACACGCCGTCGCTTAGCATTAACGACGTCACCCACAACGAAGGGAACAGCGGCACCACGACTTACACTTTCACAGTAACGCTGTCTCCGGCGAGCAACCAGACAGTGACGGTGAACTATGCAACCGCAGACGTAACCGCGACAGCGGGGAGCGACTACACAGCAATCCCATCGACGCAATTAACTTTCCTGGCTGGCGAGACGACGAAACAAGTCAACGTCACGGTGAGCGGCGACACGACCGTCGAACCAGACGAAACCTTCGCTGTCAATTTAAGTGGCGCGACTAACGCAAACATCTCTGATTCGCAAGGCGTCGGAACGATCACGAATGATGACGGCCCGAATGTGGTAATTAGTCAGATATACGCCGGCGGTGGGAATACAGGCGCGCAGTACACGAACGATTTCGTTGAGCTCTTCAATAGAACGACCTCACCGATCGATGTGAGCAATTGGTCGATCCAAACCGCAACGGCCACTGGAACAACGTGGACAGTTATCAGGCTATGTCCGGTAAGCCAGACTTGTACTATTGGCGCAAACAAATATTACTTGATCCAGCTCGGTTCGGGCGGCGCAGTAGGTTCGCCTTTGCCTACTCCGGACGCCCCCTCAGGATCGACAAATTTCGCGACTACTGGCGGCAAGGCGGCACTCGTTACGAACACAACTGCATTGACAGGGAGCGCAGCAGGATCGACGCCATTAGGCGGCGCAACTTGTCCCAATACAAATACAAGCAGCGTTCTCGATTTTGTTGGCTATGGAAACGCCACCTGCTTCGAGGGCGCCACGGCCGCTCCGGCTCAGTCCAACACAACTGCGGATTTCAGAGCCAGTAGTGGATGTACCGACACGAACGTCAACTCAAGCGACTTTAGCGCTGCAGCTCCCAGTCCGCGGAATTCAAGTTCGGTAGCACACACTTGTCCCTAGTTGGTTTCTATCGAACTACACCCGTCACCGGACTCGACGCGCTCGCATAGAGGCGCTTGCTCATTCTTCCTGATATGTAAGCAAGCCGCCCCGCCTGAATCGCCAGTTTCATCGCTTCGGCCATCTTCGCTGAATCCTGTGATTCGGCGATCGCTGTGTTCATCAGCACAGCGTCGGCGCCAAGTTCCATCGCGATCGTCGCATCGCTGGCCGTGCCGACTCCCGCATCGACGATGATCGTCGCGTCGGGAAGTTGTTCGCGCATGATGCGCAGGTTGGTTGGGTTCTGCACGCCTAAGCCCGATCCGATTGGCGCGGCCAAAGGCATCACCGCCGGACAGCCGGCATCGAGAAGTTTCTTCGCAACGATCAAATCATCGGTGAAGTACGGCAACACGATAAAGCCTTCTTTGACGAGCGTGCGTGCCGCATCGAGGGTCTGTTCGTTATCGGGAAACAACGTCGTCTGATCGCCGATCACTTCCAACTTGATCCATTCCGTTTGCAAAGCTTCGCGCGCCAGCCGAGCAGTGCGCACCGCTTCCTCTGCCGAATAACATCCGGCAGTGTTGGGCAAGATCTGCAGCGAAGGATCGAGATGATCGAGAAACGATTCACTGCTGCGATCGAGCGGCACGCGACGGACCGCGACGGTAACCATTTCAGCGCCTGACGCGCGATGAGCGGCCTTCATCTCATCGTAGGTCCGATATTTTCCGGTGCCGATTATTAGACGTGAATTGAATGCCTTGCCTGCGACCTTGAATTGATCGGATAGAGCAGTTACTGGTGTGGACATGAATGCTGACTTCCTTTGTTAAGAATTAAAGATGAATTTACACCATACGATGGTTGAAGTGCGAAGTTGCCCCTCTTACGGTCGCGTCTCAAGTTCAGCCTTACTCTGCGTGATCTCTGCGACCTCTGCGGTGAATAATGATTGGAAAATACCCGCCGCAGAGACACAGAGGAGACGCTGAGGTGGCGCAGAGAATCTCAGATTAAGACACTACTCATCCTCAGAGTCGGGCTTCCAACAGGCCGCCGCCGACGAAGTGCACAATCTCAATTCGATCGTCGCTGCTGAGAACCGTCTCGGACCATTCGTTCCGACGAACCACGTTATGATTTAGTTCGATTGCGATTCGCTGCGGTTGAAGCGAAAGTTCGCGAACGAGATCCTCAAGCGTGGATTGATTGGCCACGTCGCGAGTCTCTCCGTTGATCCGTACTTGCACGATTCCTTTAATGACTAAGAATTCGCCGGCAGGATTATTCGGCGCAGCTCCGCAACTTCGCCCTGGTCTTCGCATTGCACCAGAATCGCGGCGCGGCCTGCATCAAATTCCGGCAGCTTCAAAGAGACTGCCGCGATTCCCTGCTCATCTGTTACTGACTGCGTCTTCTGCGGCGCAAAGCTCGTCCCCAGGATTTTCAAGGTGAGCGGAGCGCCGCTTACTACATTACGACCATCACGTGTGACTCTAAGCCTCAGCGTCACGGCCTGTCCGCCGCGCAATTCCCTTTCATCAATCAGGCGCACAACCAGGCCTTCATCGTCGGCGATCGCTTCAAAGTCAGTCACCCGGATATCCGTCTCTTCCAATGCAGGTTCATTCCCGGTTGTCAGTGATGTATCTGGCTTTGCATGCAGCGACGCCTCACGCGCCGTCATCTGTTTGAGATCTTCAATTCGTCCCGCGTGCACTGCTGCGCAGATCAATTTGTGCTGACGCTCGAGCCGTTTTCTCAGTACGTCTTCGTCCGGATCGTGCCCCAGCAGATCGCGATACGACGTGCGTTTGCTCGCGAGGATCGCGCCCCCGACAAACACATGCGAAATGATTTCCGCGGACTGCGCGCCGGTGTCTTCGGTTTGCACGTGATAGACGATCGCGTCGTGCTCAACGTCTGTGTTGTAGCCGGTGATCACTTGGATTTAGCGATTAGCAATTGACCAGATTTCTGAAAGGGCAAATGGAAACTTAGCACACGAAATTTTCTACGGTCAATTAGAAGATTCGATTCGATCAGATGAGAGATCACGCGCTTGACACACTATGATCGATGGCCTACGATCCAAGCTTGTACAATGATTCTCAAGCAATGCGCAATGGGCGAAGAGCTAAGCGCAAAGGGTCAAACGAAAAACTGCGCGCCGTAGTTTGGGCTTACGTCTTTGCACTGTGCTCTTAGTTAGGCTTATGAGCTTCAACCTGGTCGACTATCTTCCGATCCTTTTGATGTTCGTCGTCGCGGCGGGGTTTGCGGTGACGTTCATCGGATTGTCGCAACTTGTCGGACAACGAAAGCGCACGCGCACCAAACTGATGCCGTACGAATGCGGCAAAGATCCGGTCGGATCGGCGCGCGAAAGGTTCTCGGTCAAGTTTTACTTGATCGCGATGCTTTTTATCCTGTTCGACATTGAAGTCATCTTCCTGGTGCCGTGGGCCGTGGTGTTTCGCAGACTGTCGACGCCGGAATATGGTCTCAGTAATGTAGTTTTCTTCGAGATGATCGTCTTTATTGCTCTGCTGGCAGCCGGTCTAATTTATGTAATCAAGAAGGGCGCATTCGATTGGAGTCAGTCGGCGCGGCGCGAGGCTGAAGCCGAAGCGCGGTTGCTGGATGCCCGCGAGAAACAGAGAGTCAGCAAGAAGGCGGCGTAACTATGGGCCTGGAAAACGTTCTAGCCGAAGCCTTGCCGGAAGTCTTAACCGCGCGGCTTGATTCGCTCATCAACTGGGCGCGCAAGTCTTCGCTCTGGCCGGCCACCTTCGGTCTCGCCTGCTGCGCGATTGAAATGATGAACGCGACCAGCGGACGAAATGATCTGGCGCGCTTCGGATCGGAAGTCTTTCGCGCTTCGCCCAGACAGGCCGACGTGATGATTGTTTCCGGCCGCGTGTCGCGCAAAATGGCGCCAGTCTTGAGGCGAATCTACGATCAAATGCCCGAACCGAAATGGGTGATCTCAATGGGCGCCTGCGCAACTTCCGGCGGCGTGTTCGACAACTACGCGATCGTTCAAGGCGTGGACAAGATCGTTCCCGTGGATGTTTACATTCCCGGGTGTCCGCCGCGGCCCGAGATGTTGATTCACGCAGTGATGATGTTGCAGGACAAGGTGATGAAAGAGTCGATTCGCGATCGTCGCGATGCGCCGGATGAAGAAGCGCGCGTGGCGATCACGCCCGGCACACTTCCGGTGACTGATGGATCGACCTTGCGTGAGCCGGACTTGACGCAGTCGCAGCCTTATACGATTGCTTCGAAGCACGAGAAGCGTCGATCGTTTTAGCTCGACCCACTGAAAGCCGGTGGCAAAACGTTTCCCCAGACCGAAAGATCAGATGGAACCGCAGAACCCGCAAACGAGCCAACCGGAAAACGAATTAAGTTCCACTCCAACAGGCGTTGCGCCGTCGCCTATCGCGGCGGCGTTACAGCGCGAGAACCCTGCCTGGGTCGGCGAAGTTATCGAAGCGCTGGGTGAAATAACGATCGTCGTTCCCCGCGACCACATCGTCGACGTTTGTGTCTTTCTGAAAACGACGCCTGGTTGGGAATTCAATTTCCTTTCCGATCTCTGTGGCTTCGATCGTGGGCCGGAAGAAGAACCGCGCTTCGAAGTAAATTACCACCTTTTTTCTACGACCAGATTTCATCGCGTTCGTTTGAAAGTTGTCGTAAACGAAGATGACGCGCATGTGCCGAGCGTGACCAGCGTCTGGCGCACGGCGAATTGGCACGAACGCGAAACTTACGATTTGTTCGGAGTGATTTTCGATAATCATCCGGACTTGCGTCGCATTCTGCTGCCTGACGATTGGCAGGGACATGCGCTGAGAAAAGATTTTCCGTTGCGTGGTTACGAACCGTACAGTTTGGAATAGTTTTCAAGTTCAGAGAAATGGCCACAGATACACACGGATCAGCACAGATAGAAAATCAAAATCGGTGTCGATCTGTGTTCATCTGTGGCTAAATTGCTATGAGTACTTCCGTCGCAGACATTCCGCCGCAATTCGAAATCGTCGATCAGCCGCTCGACACGCAGATGACGATCTCGATGGGCCCACAGCATCCATCGACGCACGGCGTGCTGCGCCTCGAGTTGGTGCTCGACGGCGAGTCAGTAGTCAAAGCAACCCCGGACATCGGCTATCTCCACACGGGCATGGAGAAGCTGTTTGAATATCGCAAGTATCAGCAAGGGATCGTCATCACCGATCGAATGGATTATCTGAATCCGCTCGGCAATAACCTCGCGTATGTGATGGCGGTCGAGAAGCTTTTGCAGATCGAGATTCCCGAGCGTGCGCAAATCATTCGCGTGCTTACTTGCGAAATGCAGCGCATTGCTTCGCATCTGGTTTGGTTGGGAACTCACGCACTCGACCTCGGCGCGATGACGGTCTTCTTTTATGCCTTTCGCGAGCGCGAAAAAATTCTGAATATGATCGAGGCCGCCTCAGGCGGTCGTCTGACGCCCTCATACTTTCGCATCGGCGGCTTGATGATGGATATTCCGGCCGGCTTTGAGCGGCGCGTCAAACAGTTTCTCGATGACTTTCCGCCGTCAGTCGAAGAATTTCATAAGCTGATCACCGGCAATAGAATTTTTCAGAAGCGAACGCAAGGTGTCGGCTACATCTCGGCGGAAGACGCGATCGATTGGGGGTTGTCCGGCCCGTGCTTGCGCGGCAGCGGGATCAACGTCGATGTGCGCCGCACGAATCCATACTGCGGTTACGAGAATTACGATTTTGAGATTCCGACAGAGCCGGACTGCGACGTCTGGGCCAGATACATGGTGCGCATGCGCGAGATGCTCGAGTCGCACAAGATTGTGACGCAGGCCCTATCGCGTTTGAAACCAGGGTCGGTGAAGGCTGATGCACCGAAGGTCGTGCTGCCGGATCGTGAAGCGATGAAGACGCACATGGATGCGTTGATTCATCACTTTCTGATCGTCGCTGAAGGATTCGACGTTCCACCGGGTGAAGTCTATATGCCGATTGAAGCTTCGAAGGGCGAGCTCGGCGTCTACGTGAAATCGACGGGTGGTCCAAAGCCCGCACGCGTTCATTTTCGCGGCCCAAGCTTTGTGAATTTATCGGCGCTGCCTGATTTGGCCCGCGGCGCAATGGTCGCAGACATCGTTGCGATCATCGGGTCGCTGGATATTGTTTTGGGAGAGATCGATCGATAACCAACGATTCGTTTAGACGCCGCACTTGTGCGGCGATGGATCGAGCGGCACAAGTGCCGCTTCTAAACGAAACAATGTTTTGAACTAATGGGTGAAGTGCTCGTGAAAATTCAGCCCCCCGATCATCCGGTGCACATGCCGGAACCGGCCACGTTTTCTGCCGAAGTCGAAGCCGAAATCGATCGACATCTCGCGAAGTATCCGGTTAAGCGCTCGGCGATTCTGCCTCTGATGTTCATCGTGCAGCGCGAGCGCGGCTATCTCGATCCGCCGGGCGTGCAATATCTCGCGAACCGTCTGCAATTGCGCGTGACGGACATTTGGGAAGTTGCGACGTTTTATTCGATGCTTCAGACGAAGCCGACGGGTCGATATCACATTCAGGTTTGCAAGACGCTGTCGTGCAAGATCATGGGTGAAGGAAAGATCACCGAACACGTTTGCAGCAAGTTGGGAATTAAGCCGGGGGAGACGACGGCCGACGGTAAATTCACTTTGTCGTTGGTTGAGTGTCTTGGATCGTGCGGCACGGCCCCAATGTTTCAGATCAATTTTGACTATCACGAGAATCTGACGACTGAAAAAGTCGATCAGATTCTGGACGGATTGTCGTGAATGTTTATTAACACTCTTGAATTGTTTAGAGGCGGGCTACCGCCCGCCAGTTCGTCAGGGAGAAAAATCAGGCGGGCAGTAGCCCGCCTCTAAACGAATTGAGATTTCTATTTTCGATTCACGATTAACGATTCACTAGCTTATGTTCATCGGCGCCATCGGATGTGAACCACTTCAGCTGCGGCGAGTTCATCTCGAACGTTCGCGGACGCTCGACGTGTATCGACGCAACGGCGGCTATGAGGCGATCAAGAAAGTTCTTGATTCGATGTCGCCCGACGATGTGATCAATGAGGTGAAGAAGTCCGCCTTGCGTGGACGCGGCGGCGCGGGTTTTCCCACCGGTATGAAGTGGAGCTTCGTTCCGAAGGATTCACCCAAGGAAAAATACGTCGTCTGCAACGCCGACGAATCTGAGCCCGGCACTTTCAAGGATCGCTATTTGTTGGAGCGCGATCCGCACATGCTGATCGAAGGCATGCTGATCGCCGCGTACGCATTGGGTGCGAAGCGGAATTACATCTACACGCGCGGCGAATACAAGTATTTGATCGACATCATGGATGTCGCGCTGGATGAAGCACGCGCCGGTGGCCTGCTGGGGAACAAAATACTCGGCACAGATTTCTCTTGCGAGATTTATACGCACACCGGCGCTGGCGCTTACATTTGCGGCGAAGAGACTGCGCTGCTCAGCTCACTGGAAGGTTTCCGCGGTCATCCGCGCATGAAACCTCCCTTCCCAGCTATCTCGGGTTTGTATGCGTCGCCGACAGTCGTCAATAACGTCGAGACGCTGACTGCGGTGCCTGACATCATCAAGATGGGCGGCGAGGCCTATCAAAAACTGGGCACTGAAAAGAGCGGCGGCACAAAGCTTTGGTCCGTGTCAGGCCATGTCAATCGTCCAGGCGTTTATGAATTGCCGATGGGCTATGACGACATGGAAAAGTTCATTATGGAAGACTGCAGCGGGATTGCGAACGGAAAGCAGCTGAAAGCGGTCATTCCCGGCGGCTCGTCGGTTTACATCATGCGCGCGGATCAAATCATCGGGAAAGACGTGCGCATGGATTACGAAGGTCTGGTCGCGGGTGGTTCGATGGTTGGCTCCGGTGGTTTCATCGTAATGGATGAGACTGTCGATGTGTTCGAATCCACGAAGAACCTGACTGAGTTTTACAAACATGAATCGTGCGGCTGGTGCACGCCTTGTCGCGAAGGCACTGACTGGCTGGTGAAGATTTTCAAGCGCATCGAAGGCGGCGGCGGGCGACCCGAAGATGCGCGTCTGCTGCTCGACCTGTGCGACAACATCGAAGGCAAGTCGTTTTGTCCACTGGGTGATGCGGCGGCGTGGCCGATTCAATCGGCTGTGAAGAGATTTCCGGAAGATTTCGAGAAGCATTTGGGGAAGAACAATTAACCACAGAGGACACAGAGGAAAGACAACAAACCAGTTGAAGGCTTTTGTAATTCTTTTTAATTCTTCTCTGTGTCCTCTGTGGTAAATGATCCGATGTCAACTGAACTCATCAAAGTAACTATCAACGGCGCGGACTTTCAGGTCGCGAAAGGCGCGCGCCTGATCGATGTGTGCCGCGACAACGGCTTCGCAATCCCTTCGTTCTGCTATTACGCCGACCTGGCGTTGCAGGCCTCGTGTCGTATGTGCCTCGTGCGTATCGAGAAGATGCCGAAGCTGCAAACCTCCTGCACCATCATCTGCACCGACGGCATGATCGTGACGACGCAAAGCGAAGAGATCGAGAAGGCCCAGCGATCGATGCTCGAGTTTCTGCTCGCCAATCACCCGCTCGATTGCCCCGTATGCGACCGCGGCGGCGAGTGTGAACTTCAGGAGCTAACTTTTGATTGGGGCAATCTTGAAGAACGTTTCGTCGAACGTAAGAACGCGAAGGCAGAGAGATATCTTTCGCCAATGGTCGCAAACGATCCGCAGCGTTGCATCCTCTGCAAACGTTGCACGCGTGTCTGCGATGAGTGGATGGGCGAAGAAGCGATCGAAGCCGGCAATCGCGGCGCGAACACGGTTATCGGCACGTTTGGCGGCTGGCTGAATTGTTCGCAGTGTGGCAACTGCATCGAGGTTTGTCCGACTGGTACGTTGCTCGACGGAACTTATCGCCACCAGCATCGACCCTGGGAACTGGCGCAAACCATTTCGACCTGCACGTATTGTTCGGACGGTTGCCAGATGTCCCTGGGCTCGCGCGGCAGCGAACTCGTGCGCATCGTCGCGCGCGATCGATACGTGAATGGACACAACGGCGAGTTCCTCTGCGTCAAAGGCCGCTTCGGTCATCCCTTCGTAAATCACGAAGAGCGACTTCGCACACCGCTGATTCGCTACAAGAAAGGCGGTCGTCTGGTTCCCGCAACTTGGGACGAAGCAATCCGCTTTACCGCGCAACGTCTCGATAAAGTTGTGGCCGAACATGGCAGCAATTCGTTAGCGGTGATAGCAAGTTCGCGTTTGACGAATGAATCGATCTACACGCTGCACAAATTCGCGACTGAAGTGGTTGAAACTGAAAACTTCGCGATTGCCGACGCGTTCAGTTTGAAGCCTTTCTTTGACAACCTCGGCGGACAGTTAGCGACTCATCGCGACATTCGCAATGCGAAAACGATCGTTTTGATCGGTGGCGAGCCGGAGGAATTGCAGCCGCTTACCGGTAAGCAAATCCGCCAGGCAGTTCGCAATGGCGGCGCGAAGCTAATTATTATCAACCGCGTGCCGATTCGTCTGCGCGAGCAGGCTTCTCAATTCATTCACCTCTCGCGGGGTTCGGAAAACGCCGCGGTGCTGGCCCTGGCAAATGATGGTAACGACGCTATCGCAGCCCGCAAGATGGGAGTCGATGCGCGCGAATTGGAAACTGCGCGCAACGCGATCAATGGGACACAAGGCGACCTCATCTTCATGTTCGGTGGCGAGTTGAGCGCCGCGGCGCAATCCGTCGTCGCGCAATTCCCTCACCTCTTTGCTGCTGAAGGTCGCCGAGTCTTACTGCATCCGTTGCCGCTCTATAACAACAGCGTCGGTGCGCGCGATATGGCGCAGGGTCGCGGAGAGAATCCGCAGAACGTATTAGCGAGTGCGGGTGAATCCGTTCGCGCAGCTTACCTCGCCGGAAGTTTGTTGGCTGCGAGTGATATCGAAGCGCTGAGCAAACTGGACTTCGTCGTGGTTCAGGAATTATTCGAAACTGAAACAACCGCGTTCGCGGATGTCGTGCTTCCGGCAGCCTCATTCGCCGAAGTTGACGGGACGTTTACGAACAGCGGCGGACTGGTCCAACGCGTGCGCACATCAATCGATCCAGTGCATCAATCTTTGCCGGATTGGATCATCACAGCCCGGCTCGCAAAAGAACTCGGCGTTGATTTCGGTTTCGAGCGATCCGCGAGTGCCGTGTTCCGCGAGATTGCCGATCGAGTTCCCGCTTACGCTGGTCTGCGCTATCCAGCGTTGAAAGATGAGAGCCGGCCGGTGCAAGTGAAGCACGCTATCGCACCGCAACGAGATCTCGCGAATGAGATTGAAGCGATTCGTCAATCTGTTGAAGCGTTACCGGATGAGGGTGAGAAGTCGCAGGCGACTCCATCAGTGGGACACGAGCTGTTTAAGCCGGGAATGCTGATTAGCAAGACGCCGCAGATCGGTCTGCTGGCGGCGGGAAATCCAACACCGGAGACGTTCGCAATTTCGCCGCTTTATCAGATTACGGTTGATGAAGATTTGAAGCGGGCGCCGGTAGTTGCTTAAGAGCTAATCTTTGTACTTTGTACTTGGACGTGGTGCGACGGTCCATAGTTTAGACCGGGCTCCGCGGTGACGAGAACAAAGTTCAAAGGCACAAAGTTCCAAGCACGGTTTTTGTTCGAATGGAAGATCTAAAACACATCGTCCTCTTATTCGTCGGCATTCTTGTCGCCTTCACCGTCGTGATGACGATGGTGGCGTACACGGTGCTTGCAGAGCGGCGAATCCTCGGATTCATCCAGGGGCGGCTGGGACCGAATCGAGTCGGACCGGGCGGCTTTCTGCAACCGATCGCCGATCTGTTGAAGTTCATCTTCAAAGAAGACATCGTTCCCGATAAATCGACGCGCTTTGTTTATTTCCTCGCGCCGACGATTGCGACAACCGCCGCCCTGATGACGATTGTCGTCTATCCGTTTGGACCAGAGATTCATCTGCCGCTAATCGACAAAACAATTCAGTTGGTGGTGGCGAGATTTGATGTGGCTTTGCTTTACGTTCTCGGCGTTACCTCGGTAGGTGTGTATGGGATTGCGCTGGCGGGATGGTCTTCGAACAATAAGTACAGCTTGATGGGTGGGCTGCGCTCGTCAGCGCAGATGATCTCGTACGAGCTGGCGCTGGGACTCGCCTTGATTGGCGTCATTCTGCAATCGGGAACGCTCGATCTTTACAGCATCGTCGAACAGCAATCAGGTCATCTGGGAATTAGTGGGTGGAATATGATCCTGGCGCAGCCGCTGGGATTCATTGTCTATTTGATTGCCGCCATCGCCGAAACCAATCGAGTGCCCTTTGATTTGCCCGAAGCCGAAACGGAACTAGTCGCCGGATTCCACACCGAATACAGCGCTATGAAGTTTGCGCTTTTCTTCCTGGCCGAGTACGTCAACATGTTCACGGTCTCGATGCTGGCGACGACGCTGTTTCTGGGTGGGTGGAATGGTCCGTTCGTGCATCAACTTCCGGCGCTCGGCGTCTTCTACTTTCTCGGCAAAGTAGTTCTGTTTTTGTTTTTCTACATCTGGCTGCGCGGCACGCTGCCGCGTTTTCGGTTCGATCAGTTGATGAATTTCGGATGGAAGTTCCTGGTGCCGTTGGCGCTTATCAACATTGTATTCACGGCCACGCTGCAATGGTCCGGCGCGTTTGATTTCTTCGCGAAGTTTTTGAAGACGAGTACAGGTTGGGGAGGATGATCTCCTTGCGCCTCTCTGTGCCCTCCTTGATGAAAGAAGCTTAACCACAGAGGACACAGAGAAGCACAAAGAATGTTAGCTCTGCTCTTCATTTTGTTTGCCGGGATGGCGATTGGGTGCGCGATCTCGATGGTCGCACAGCGCAATCCGCTCTACGGCGCCATTTCGCTGATCGGCGTATTCATCTCGCTCGCGTGTCTGTACGTGACGTTGGCAGCGCCGTTCATCGCCGCCGTGCAGGTGATTGTTTATGCCGGCGCAATCATGGTCCTGGTCGTCTTCGTAATCATGCTGCTCAACGTCGAAGAGGAAGAACGCCGGCCGCTGCGCTTGCGTGCTTTGGTTCCCATCGCGATCGGCCTGGCTGCGGTTCTCTTCGCGGAAGCGGCGTTCATTATTTTCTTTGTGCAGGCATCACCGTCGACGCCTACCAGAAATATCTCGGACGTCGGTCTGACTGCATCGATCGGTTCGGGATTGTTCACGAGTTATTTATTGCCCTTCGAAGTTACTTCGATACTTTTATTGATGGCGGTCGTGGGAGCGATGACACTGGCACGGCGCGGCGGTCTATTGCCGGCGAATGTTGGCGTGGTTCCGGGTTATCAAAGTTTTTCGCGTGAAGTTTTGAATCCAATGGCGACGCCGGATCTGACGCGAGTCGAAGCGCGCACTTCGAGAGAAGCCGAAGAATTACTCGGCGTTGCCGATGCGCCGCACGTTAGTTTGGACGAGTGATTTCTGATCGCTGACGATTTCTGGTTCTTATGGTTCCACAGCTTTCATGGTACTTGGCGCTTTCGGCGGTGCTGTTCACGATCGGCGTCGTCGGCGTGATGGTCAAGCGCAACGTAATCTCGATGTTCATGTGCATCGAGCTGATGCTGAACGCCGTGAATCTTACGTTCGTCGCGTTCTCGAGTTTCTTTCGCGACGTCAGCGGTCAACTCTTCGTTTTTATCGTGATGACGGTCGCTGCGGCTGAAGCTGCAGTCGGCCTGGGAATCATTATCTCCATCTTTCGCAATCGCGAATCGCTGGATGTGGATGATTCGAGCACGTTAAGGCTTTGATTGGAGCGCGGGCATCCTCGGTTAACGCCTGGTGCAAACAGCGGCTATGCCGCCCGATGTGCGGAAAGGCTCCGCCTTTCCGAGAGGATGTTTTTGATTATCATTCGAGGCTACGCCTCGAGTCTGAGGCGTAGCCTCAAGAAATATTCCTACTGATTTGCCGGAAAGGCATAGCCTTTCCGCACATCAAGCGGCATAGCCGCAAGAAGATACGTGCACGAAACCAACCTTCTCAGTCTGATTATCTTCGCTCCGCTGGCCGGGGCAGCCATCAATTGGCTGATCGGTCGACGTGTGCGTAATGAGCGATTCATCGGCCTGGTCGCGTGTGGTTCTGTCGGCATCTCTACGATCATCGCCTTCTACCTCGCGTTCAAATCAGATGGCGCGCTTAGATCGACTCTGCCGATCATGGATCACCTCTGGACGTGGATTCAGGTCGGATCCTTCCGGGCTGATTTCGGTCTGGCGATGGATCGGCTAAGTGGAATTTATGTCCTTTTCATTACGTTCGTCGGCCTTCTGATTCATGTCTTTGCGACTGGTTACATGCACGGCGACAGCGGCTACTATCGCTTCTTCGCGTACCTGAATCTGTTCATGTTCGCGATGCTGACGCTGGTGCTCGGCGACAATTTCCTTTTGATGTTCGTCGGCTGGGAAGGCGTCGGCCTCTGCTCGTATCTGCTGATCGGTTACTACATCGACAAAGACGAAGCCGCGCCTGCTGCTAAAAAGGCGTTCATCGCAAACCGCGTGGGTGATTGGGGATTTGTGCTCGGCATCATGCTGGTTTTCTTTCTGACCTCAGCCAAAGGCCTCGCGTCGATCAGCTTTTTTGATAAGCCCGCGCAGAGTGTAACCAGCGCGCTGGCCACCATCGCATCGATGCCCATCGACGGTTTCACCTGGCATGCAATCTTTGCCGGCGGCATTACCTCGGTAGCGGTGCTTCTCTTCATCGGCGCCACCGGAAAGAGCGCCCAGATTCCTCTGTTCGTTTGGCTGCCGGACGCGATGGCCGGTCCAACTCCGGTGTCCGCACTGATTCACGCGGCGACGATGGTGACGGCCGGCGTTTATATGCTGGCGCGCTGTTCGGCGATCTTCACGCATGCGCCGACGGCGATGTTCATCGTTGCGATCATCGGCGCGGCGACTGCTCTGTTCGCAGCCACGATCGGTCTCGCGCAAAACGACATCAAGAAGGTTCTGGCCTACTCGACGATTTCGCAGCTCGGTTACATGTTTCTGGCGTGCGGCGTGGGCGCGTTCATCGCGGCCATCTTTCACGTGATGACGCATGCATTCTTCAAAGCGCAATTGTTTCTCGGCTCGGGCTCAGTGATTCATGGCATGCATCATGAGCAGGACATGCGCCGCATGGGCGGACTGCGCAAGTACATGCCGATCACCTGGGTGACGATGTGCGCAGGCTGGCTGGCTATCTGCGGCGTTCCGATTTGGGCGGGCTTCTTTTCAAAAGACGAAATCCTTTGGAAGGTTTGGATCGCTGGTCCATTCAATTTACCGCCAGGTGCAGCAAAGGCGTTGTGGTTTGTCGGAGCAGTTACGGCGCTGCTGACCGCGATTTACATGACGCGTCTGATGGTGATGACATTCTGGGGAAAGGAACGGATTGATGTAGCGCAAATTGATAATTTGCGGCGCGACGATCACCACGATGATCACGCGCAAGTTAACAACTTGCGCCACACGCCACACGAGTCGCCGCTCTCGATGACGATTCCGCTCATCGTGTTAGCTGTTCTTTCGACGGTCGGCGGACTGGTCGGCGTGCCTTATGCGATCAGTTCGATGATGGGCGGGCATCCACAGAATTATTTTGAAGAGACTTTGGCGCCGGCCATCAGCTCAATTCCGACTACCAATGGCGAGAGCACCACAGCGAAGTTGCGTTGGCTTTCGCCTGAGCCACAAGCGATCGACGGTAAGCCCGCAGTCGCGCCGGTGGGCGAAGCATTGAACTCCGTTAATGAGCAGGAAACGCCGAGCCCGCAAGAGGTCAACGAGGAGCGTCTACTCGCTCTCGTGTCGGTGCTGATCGCCTTAACCGGAATCGGCATTGGTTGGTTTGTCTTTCAACATCAGCCGCTGCGCGCAATGCCGCGTTTGCTTGCGAACAAATACTACGTCGACGAGATTTATGACGCGGCGATCATCCAGCCGATCAAGGTCGGTTCGCGCGAAGGCTTGTGGAAGATTTTCGATCTCGGCGTGATTGACGGAATCATTCACACGCTCGGGAACGGCGTCGTCAAGTTCGGCCGGACGATTCGCCACATGCAGATGGGTTTCCTGCGTGGTTATGCGGCGATCATCCTGGCGGGTGCGCTGATAATAATTGGTTACTTCGCGTACAGCGGCGCGAGTGTTCTGAAGTTTTTGGTGAGGTAATTTTCTCTGTGTCCTCTGTGGTTTAGATCATTTTCACCACGGAGGGCACAGAGGAAACACAGATTATGCAGAATTATCTGCTCACAATTCTGATTCTCCTGCCCGTTATCGGCGCGGCAACTGCCATCGCGTACAGCTTCACGCCGGGCGCGAAAGAATCACATCATCGTTGGATTGCCCTGGGATTCACCACTGTCGCGTTTCTGGTTTCCCTTTTGCTGATTCGTGGTTCAGGGACGGCGGTTAACGCTTTTCGATTTGAAGAAAACTACCCATGGATTGCATCGGTGGGCGCGCGCTATCACGTCGGGGTCGATGGTATAAGCCTTTGGCTCGTCCTGCTCACCACGCTCCTGATGCCAATCTCGGTTCTATCGAGTTGGACCGCAATTACGAAACGCCAGCCCACCTATTACGCGCTGATGCTCTTGCTCGAGTCGGCGATGATCGGCGTATTCGTCTCACTCGATCTGCTGCTGTTCTATCTTTTCTTTGAAGCGTCGCTGGTGCCGATGTTCTTCCTGATCGGAATATGGGGTGGCGAGCGGCGCATCTACGCGTCAGTCAAGTTCTTTATTTACACAGCGGTGGGATCGCTTTTGATGCTGGTCGGCATCATTGCAATTTATTTCATTCATCAACAGGCGACGGGCGTGGGCACGTTCGATTACGCGGTGCTCATGCAAACTCTGCGCGCGAACGTTACCGCGATTTCACCGCGCGCAGAGTTCTGGTTATTCCTCGCCTTCGCGTTTGCGTTTTGCATTAAGGTGCCACTGTGGCCGCTGCACACCTGGCTGCCCGATGCGCACACAGAAGCGCCCACGGCTGGTTCGGTGATTCTTGCTGGTGTGCTCTTAAAGATGGGCACATACGGTTTGCTGCGATTCAACTTTGGATTGTTCCCGAATGCATCAAGGTACTTCGCGCCGCTGATGATCACCCTCGCTGTGATCGGAATTATCTACGGCGCGCTGGTCGCGATGGTGCAGCCTGACGTGAAGCGACTTGTCGCATATTCATCTGTCAGTCACATGGGCTTTGTCGTGCTCGGCCTGTTCTCATTTACTGAGCAAGGCATGCAGGGCGCGCTGTATCAGATGCTCAATCACGGTGTCTCAACCGGCGCGCTGTTTCTCTTTGTCGGTATGATTTATGAGCGGCGGCACACGCGGCTGATTTCAGACTTCGGCGGACTGGCTCGGCCCATGCCATGGTTCTCTGCGTTCTTTGTCATCGCCTCGCTGTCATCGATTGGTTTGCCGTTTCTGAACGGTTTCGTCGGCGAGTTTTTAATCATGCTTGGATCGTGGACATCGTTTGCCGTGCAACATTCATGGATCGTGACGATGCTGGCGGGCACCGGTGTTATTTGGGCAGCAGTGTACATGCTCTGGATGCTGCAACGCGTCGTGTTTGGCACAACCACGAGTGAGGCGAACGCAAAGTTATCTGATCTGAACGCGCGTGAGGTTGGCCTAGTACTGCCGCTGTTGGCGCTGATGCTTTTCATGGGAGTTTATCCAAACGTTTTTCTCAATCGCTCCCGCGCGAGTGTCGAAGCGGCGCGACGGATCGTGATCAATCCAAGCGCCAGCCCGACAATCAACGTTGCCACTAAGTTGAATCAGAACGAGGGACGATAAGAACTACGATGTTGAGAGTGTTTCGAACATTTGTGGTCTCTGCGCTGCTACTAGCCACATTTGTAATCGCGAGTGCGCAGGCGCCGCCGATTCCGGCCGACCCTTCACTGAAATTTCAGGGGCTCGATGGAAAGGTTTACGACCTGGCCGAACAGCGCGGCAGTGTAGTTCTGGTTTCGTTTGGCGCGACGTGGTGCGCACCGTGCACGACTGAATTGCGCGCGCTCGGACAGATTCAAGCGGAATATCGCGATAGGCCGGTCAAGTTCTTTTGGGTGAGCATCGAGCCGCGCGCCAATGTTTCCGACGGCAAGTTGAAGCAGTACGCCAAAGAGCGACAGGTGCCGTTTCCGGTATTGCGCGACGATGCGCAAATGGTCTTTTCGCAATTCAGCCCGCGCGTGCGTCTGCCGCTCATTGTCATGATTGGCAAGAACGGCAAAGTCGATGCGCCGGTAAAGTTCGGCATGCAGTCGCAGGTTGACGTTTATAAGGCAGACATCCGCGCGCGTCTGAATAAGTTGTTGGCGACGCGCTCTGAGGCGGAACAATAAATGTTTCTATTTCAAGCAGCCAATCCTGATATCAACCTGACGTTGATCGCGCCGGAATTGATCGTCGGCATCGCCGGTGTCGTGTTGATGACGGTTGATGCGTTTGCGCCGCGCCACCAACGTTGGCTGACAGGTTCGCTCGCGATAATCAGCTTGATCGTTGCGGCCGTCGCGGCGGTTTGGCTTTGGACCACTTGGCCCGCGCAGCGCTCGGCGTTCAATGGCATGATTGTTTTGGATGAGCTGCGGTTGAGCTTTACGCTGATCTTTCTGATTGTCGCGCTTCTGACAATTCTGATTTCGAGTGTCTGGATCGAAACTGAAAAGCTTCCCGCCGGAGAGTTTCATTCGCTACTCCTCTTTGCGACGTGCGGGATGATGCTGATGGCTTCGGCCGGCGATCTCGTGATTGTGTTTCTCGGTTTAGAAATCCTTTCGATCGCTACCTATGTGCTTGCCGGATTTCGGCGCACAGACGTTCGTTCAAACGAATCGTCTCTGAAATATTTCATCCTCGGATCTTTTGCATCGGCGTTTCTGCTATACGGCATCGCGTTGGTTTACGGCGCCACGGCAACCGGGCCCGACTCGCCGGGAACGACGAATATTGCGGCAATTGCCGGGAGATTGAATCACTCGCTCTATCCTCCGCTGTTGCTGGCCGGCGCCGCAATGCTGCTCGTCGGCTTCGGTTTCAAGATTGCCACCGCGCCGTTTCATGTCTGGACGCCGGACGTTTACGAGGGCGCGCCGACGCCCGTCACCGCATTCATGGCCGCTGGCCCAAAGGCCGCGGGCTTCGCTTCGTTCCTGCGCGTTTTCATTTTCGGATTTCCGATCGCGACCGCGGTTATCAGCACGGGCGGCTACGCGCACAAAGCCTGGCTGGGGGCGTTGGCAGTGATGGCCGTTCTGACGATGAGCGTCGGAAACATCACCGCGATCGTGCAGAACAATGTGAAGCGAATGCTGGCGTATTCGTCGATTGCGCACGCGGGTTACGCGTTGGTTGGATTCGTCGCCGCCGGCGCAGCCACAACACCGGAGGATCGAAGCGCGGCGCTGTCAGCAGTCGCTTTCTACCTGCTCACCTACGCGATCATGAACATGGGCGCGTTTGCCGTGGTTACTTTGATCGCGCGCCGCGGCGATCAGCAAACTAATGTCGATGACTACAACGGGATTGGCTTCGCTTCACCTGTGCTCGCATTCTCGCTTTCAATCTTTCTGCTGAGCTTGCTCGGCATGCCTTTGACGGCGGGCTTCATGGGAAAACTGGTCGTGTTCAGCGCGGCACTTAAGCAAGGTTATATTTGGCTGGTAGTGATTGGCGTGCTCAATGCCGCTGTCTCTGCTTATTATTATTTGCGGCTGATCATCGTGATGTTCTTCCGCGAGCGCACAGGCGCGTGGGACGTGCCGCGCATTCCGGCAAGCCTTGCGCTCGCCCTACTGCTTACCATCGCCGGCGTTTTCTATCTCGGTCTTTTTCCCGGACGCGTCATTAGCGCCTTCCAGGCCCGCCCCACGACTTCTCTGCAGATGCGTTGAACTTCTCCTTAATGAACAACGCTGCGACTTACCTCGAAGAAATAGAAACAGAAATGGGTGATTCATGGTTGCCGCAGATTTATCGTGAGCGGATTTTGAAGTTGCGCACGCGCGCGTACGAGTTTCCGGTACTGGTGAAGAACGCCAACGCTGAGATTCATCACACGTTGCTCGGGATTGAGTTGAAGGTAGGACGAAGGCGGCTGCTTTGTCCTGATTTGGCAACGGCGCGGTACCTTGCGGTCTTCGCGCGCATCGGTTGTCGCGCGGTAGCAATCCCGTACGACATTACAAAGATTTCGCTGGTGGCGGATGAACTCGAAAGCTCGTGGCATCGAATGTTGTTGACGTTGGATCGTTTGACTCACGAACGCAGCGCCGCATTTCGCACTCGCATTCAACGGCAGTTAATTGGTAAAGTACGTGACGAAATTGAAGGAGCCGGTGCCGGTCCGCGCATTCCGCAATTCAGGCAAAGCACGCGGCAAAGAAATGGGCCGCAAAAAGGCACAAGCAGCACAAAAGAGAATTGACCAAGCCGGGACAACTTCTTCTGATCTCATACATGGCAAGCTAGAGTCTTGTTTTGTGCCTTTTGTGCATTTTTGTGGCTAAGTAATTTATCGTGGAAGTTCAGGAAACAAACATCGCCGAAGCTCAGGCCTCCGATTTGGAGGCGCTTCCTTTCCCATTCAATCAACAGAATTTTTGTCGCTACGAATCGATTGAAAAGACGATCGAAACCGAACGCGTCCTGATCGTCGATAACCTGCTGCGCACCGAAGCGGATCTCTCTGGGGTCGGCCGTGCAGAGTTGGGCAAAGACGCGCAAACGCAGCTAAAGCGCGAGCGGCAGATAGCGTCGATGGCGCTGCAAAACATCGTCACGAACATCGCGCGGCTGGTAAGGAACCCAGTGACGGCAGTCGTTCATGTCTCTGATCTTCCTGAGGCTGCGAAACAATTCAAACCCGACGCCATAGTCTTAAGCGGAACACTGCGCGACTTTGATTACTACAAGCCGGAGATGCTCGAGGGTTTCGGAAATTTCATTCACGGTACGCGGACTCCGGTACTGGGAATTTGCGGCGGCCATCAACTTATCGGTTTGAGCTTTGGCGCTCGCGTAGTCACACTCGATCAGCAGGAGCAGGAGAAACGGCGCACCAATCGCGTTACTGAATACCAATACCGGTTCGTGCGCATTGTCGATCCGGAAGATCCCATCTTCATCGGCATCGACAACCCCGAATCGAGAGTTTGGCAGGACTACACCCGCGAAGGCCGCATCCTGCGTGTCTGGCAGAATCATGGGTTGCAACTCGATCGGGTGCCGTCGGGATTCAAGTTACTCGCTCGATCGTATCTGTGCCGCAATCAAATGATGGTCAAGCGATCGGACAATCAGCTCATCTACTCGGTCCAATTTCATCTGGAGAAATCCTTCGAAGACTGGAACCAAAACCGCACGCGCTGGGAACATCCAAACGAATCGCGCGACGGCCGGCTGCTGTTCGAGAATTTTTTGAAGTTGGCTCTCGACCATAAGACTTCTGCGTAACTCTGTGGTTCTTTGTGTCTCTGTATTAGAACAGCGTGCGTTAACCACTGAGACACAGAGGATCACAGAGCTTGCGAAAAACCATTTCCGCTCGAAAGACAACTCTTCTCACCACGAATGGTCTCGCAGAGGCTGCTAAACTGCTTGCCGCTCGCGACCGTCATCTCGCTTCCATCTACAAACGGTTCGGACCGCCGCCCATGTGGGGACGGCGTTCGGGATTTCCGACGCTGATGCGCATCGTGCTCGAGCAACAGGTCTCGCTGGTTTCAGCTCGCGCCATGTTTGAGCGCTTGAAGACGAACATTGATCCATTCACTCCGGAACAATTTATTGAATCAGGTGAGTCGTATCTTCGTTCGCTCGGCATGACCCGGCAGAAAGCTCATTACGCTATCCAGGTGGCTGAAGCGTTCACGAACGGACACTTGAAGCACATCGGCCGAATGACGGATGAAGACGCGCACGCCGCGTTGACGAAAATCAAAGGCGTCGGCCCATGGACCGCAAACATTTATCTGCTAATGGCTTTGAAGCGGCCGGACATTTGGCCCGACGGTGATATCGCGTTGGCGAGCGCGGTGATGAAACTTCGCAAGTTGGATCATCGCCCATCGTTCGTTGAACTTGCGAGTATCGCGGAATCCTGGCGGCCGTATCGATCTGTCGCCGCGCGAATGTTGTGGCAATATTATTTGGCGGAACGAAATGGAAGGGTCCCTGGATAAGCAAGACCGAGGCTTCAATGCGTTTTGAATGGGATGAACAGAAGGCTGCGGCTAACTTAACGAAGCATAAAGTTTCTTTTGATGAGGCGAAAACTGTCTTTGACGATCCGCTCTATGTTGACTTCTATGACCCAGATCATTCCCTTGAGGAGCACCGCTATATTATGATTGGCGAATCGGAACGGAGGCGCATATTGATAGTGGCCTACACAGGACGATCTGATCGCATTCGAATAATTAACGCTCGAAGAGTAACGGACGCCGAACGACAAGCTTATGAAGAAGGACAAACGATCCACTAACGACGATCTCAGGCCCGAGTACAATCTCAAATCGCTGCGAGTGAGGCGGCTGGGCCCCGGCAGAAAAGGTTTCGGGGACGTCATTCGTCTTGAACCTGACGTTCAGCAGGCATTTCCGGACGCGGACTCAGTGAATGATGCTCTGCGATCGGTAATTCGAGCAAAGGCGCGAGGAAGGAATTCCCAGGATTCGACGAAGGCGGGCAAAGGGTTGAAATGAGTCGGAAGGTTGCTTTAAAAACCTCAGGTATACCTATCGGCAACTACAGTCCGAGGACCGTCAACAAGGGTGGCTCAAGCTAACGATGGATTTTCACTTTGCAATCGTCGATGGCGCCGTTGCCGCATGCCGGATTGTAAGGTCCGCATTTTGTGGGATGTTCTCGGCAGTCAATTCGATCAATCGATCGACCACCGCTTTCAAATCGTTCGTCTCTCGATAGACGCGCAGTTGTTCGTCGGATGACGTGCCGCGTTCGAGAATCGTGTGGATATGTTCAATCTCTTTGCGCGAATCGAGTTCGTCGACGACGTCGTCAACAAACTCCAGTAACTCGCGGATCAAGTCTCGCACCGGCACTTCCTTGTTCTTACCAAAGTCAATCATCTTGCCATCCAACCCGTAACGCACCGCGCGCCACTTGTTTTCCTGAATCAGCATGCGGCGATAGAGACGAAAGCCAAGATTCCGATCCATTAACTTGTAAAGCTTGGCGACAATTGCCTGGAACAACGCGGCGAGCGCGATGGTGTCGTCGACCCGCGTGGGAATGTCGCAGATGCGAAATTCGAGGGTCGGAAAGAACGGATGTGGCCGAGAATCCCACCAAATCTTTTTCCCGTCATTGATGCAGCCGGTTCTTACCAGCAGATCGACGTAGCGTTGGAAACCGGGATACGAATCGAAATGATCGGGAATGTCTGTGCGCGGAAACTGCTTGAAGATTTCGGAACGATAACTCTTTAGTCCCGTGTTATGGCCCATCCAAAACGGCGACGAAGTCGAAAGCGCGAGCATGTGCGGCAGGAAATATCGCGAAGCGTTCATGATGTGAATTTGGCGCTCGCGATCGGCGATGCCCACGTGAACGTGCACGCCAAAAATCAACAGCGAACGCGCGACCGTTTGCAACTCCTGCACCAGTAGTTCGTAACGATCGTCATCAAAAATCTTTTGATCCTGCCAACGCGAAATCGGATGGGTTGAAGCGGCGACGATTTTCAGGCCGTTCTTCTGAGCCAGCGTTGAAATGATCGAGCGCAGCCGGGTGATGTCGGCGCGCGCCTCCTGAATGTTCTTGCAGATGCCGGTGCCGACTTCGATCTGCGACTGGATCATCTCGGGCTTGATCTGTTCGCCCAGGATCATCTTGCCTTCGTCGAGAAACTCGGTTACGTGCGACTTCAATTCGCGCGTCAACGGATCGACGATCTGAAACTCTTCCTCGATGCCTAAGGTGAATTGATCGAACATCAGTCCTCAGTTGTTCTCGTTCGAATCTACCGGCGGGCAACGCCCGCCTCTAAACGTTCGTTCCTGCTCGCCACCATCGGGCTTCTGACACGCTCAACGTTGCGGTAGTTCCCTTTCCATCAACCCGCGCACTTCATCCGGCAAATCGTTGAATTGCACGCCAACGCCATGACCGGGGTTGCTGTAGACCACCTCTGCTTTGACGATAACGTGCTTACCACCGACCGGGATTCGCAGCGTCAGCATCTCGCCAACCGGAATTTCTGTTTGCGTACTCATATAAAGCCCACCCACGCTAATGTCCCGCGTGCTGGCGACGCCCGTCGCATCTCCGCCGTCGAAGTGCACGTCTACAATCAGACGCGCTCGATGTTGTTGCCGCCGCTCGTCGCTCGATCTCTCGTCGGATTCATCTTCAGCAATCATTTCAGTTTCCTCGGTGGCCAACAACTCGCCATATCATTCAGCAGAAACGCGCTGGAAACCGTTAACTTAAATTCAGTAGGCTTTAGGGGAGCATGATAACCGATCCTGGCGGCAACGGAAATGATCTTTCCAGCGCCATTACCCAGCGGGGGCGGGCCGCGGTGAATTGACACTCAAAGAATGCGCAAGCTACTATCCGATTCTCGCAATTTTTCGCTCGTTAATTTGCTCCTGAGTCATAACCTGATATGGGGTTCGCCACAACCGCAATCCACGCCGGACAGGAACCGGATTCCGCCACCGGCGCTGTCACAGTTCCAATTTACCAAACTTCAACTTACGCTCAAGAGGGCTTGGGTAAGCATAAAGGCTTCGAGTATGCCCGCACGTCGAATCCGACGCGGCTCGCGCTTGAACGCAACCTGGCCGCGCTGGAAGGCGCGCAGTATGGATATGCGTTCGCGTCCGGAATGGCGGCGATCGATGCGACGCTGCGTTTGGTAAAGGCCGGCGATCACGTGATCGTTTCCGACAATACCTATGGCGGAACGAATCGTTTGTTCAAGCGAGTGCTGGCGAACTACGGCATCGAATTCGAGTTCGTCGACACCTCTGAAGTCGCGAATGTCGAGGCCGCTATCAAGGACAACACGCGCATGGTGTTTGTCGAGACGCCGACGAACCCCGTTATGATCGTCACAGATTTGAAGGCAGTATCCGACGTGGCTCACGCCGGAGGCGCGCGCGTGGTATGCGACAACACGTTCATGTCGCCTTACCTGCAAAGACCGCTGGAATTTGGAGTCGATATCGTCGTTCATTCGACAACGAAATTTCTGAATGGCCACTCGGACGGAGTTGGCGGCGCGGTCGTTTTGAACAATGAAGACGACGCGAATTGGATCGCGTTCATTCAGAACAGCGCCGGTGCGATTCTTTCGCCTTTTGATTCGTGGCTGGTTTTGCGTGGGACGAAGACGCTCGCGCTGCGGATGGAACAGCACGATAAGTCGGGACGCGCGGTCGCCGCATTCCTCGAGGATCATCCAAAGGTCAACAAGATTTATTATCCGGGTTCCAAGTCGCACAAGCAGCACGAACTGGCGAAGCGACAACAGAAAGGTTTCGGCAGCATGGTTGCGTTCGATGTGGGATCGCTCGAAGCCGCGCGCACAGTTCTCGAAGCAGTGAAGGTCTGTACGTTGGCGGAGAGTTTGGGCGGAGTCGAAAGCTTGATCTGCCATCCCGCGACGATGACGCATGCCTCTGTTGCCCCCGAAGTACGCGAACGGCTTGGCATTACTGACGGCCTCGTGAGAATTTCTGTAGGCATCGAAGACGCTGATGACATCATCACTGATCTCGATCAAGCTCTATCACAAATTAAATCGTGAATTGCAACTTGTTACTCAACGCTGCAAGCCGACTTGCTGCTTGACACGATTCAACTTTCACCATTTACTATTCAGCAAAAATGCTGGTTGAACTCCAAGCAAAGACTGACGTCGGCCGCGTGCGTCGCGGCAACGAAGACAATTTTCTGCTGCTTGATTTGACGATCAAGCGGGCGTGGAGCGGTTCTGACGGACCAGAAAATCCCGAAGACATGCGTCAGTTCGATCTCGGTGAGCAGGGTTTGGTGCTCATTGTCTCTGACGGCATGGGTGGGGCGCTGGCCGGCGACGTGGCCAGCCGGATGGCGATTGAGGCTGTCCGCGACACGCTGCTCGGAACCAACAACGACGGTAGCGGCTGCGAACCTGACTCGTCTCTCGTGGATTGTTTGAAGCATGCGACGATGCAGGCGAATCGAAATATTCACTACAAGAGTTTGGAAGACAGCCGTTGCAGCGGCATGGGCGCAACGCTCACCGGCGCCGCGGTCAAAGACGACAAGTTGGATTTGATTCAGGTCGGCGACAGCCGTGCCTACGTGATGCGCGGTCAGCAGATTCGCCTGGCGACCAAAGATCAATCGTTAGTGCAGCAACTCGTCGATGTCGGCCAGATCAGCGAAGAAGAGGCCGAGACGCACATGTTTCGCAACGTGATTCTTCAGGCGCTCGGCGCGCAGAACGAACTCACCCCGGCAACGGCTCGCATACAAATCCGCCGCGGAGACATGCTCCTTCTATGCAGCGACGGCTTATCGGGAAAGCTGCGCAACGAAGAGATTCGGCAAATCGTGGCTGACGCTGAGACTCTTTCGGCTGCTTGTGACGGGTTGGTAGCAGAAGCAAACCGGCGCGGTGGTGAAGACAATATCACGGTCGTGCTGGCCCGATTCACCGGCGACGAACTGCGCGATCCGAATGACGATCGAATTACTGTCGAGCTGCCGCCGATGGAAGAAGATCGAACTCTGGATGAGACAGAGGCCGATACGCAAGCGCACTAAGGATTCAGTTCTTTTCCTCGCCAGTCACGCCCAGGTTCAATTCGTTTGACATAGATCGACGCGCCCTGAATGCGAACGACTTCGACGCGATCGCCTGCTTCCAGCGGCTCTTCGCCCTCCGCCGGATATGCTGTCCAGGTCGATCCGAACACTTTGACTGCGCCTTCGTGCATTGCGCCGCGACTTGAGGAGACTACTGTACCGACCTTTCCCGGTAAAGATTCAGCGCCTGATTTCAAATCGCCGCCGCTTTTTTCCCGTGAGAAGTAGTTGACGAAGATTGTTCGTGAGGCAGCCGTCAGAGCGATTGAGACAACCGCGAAGATCAAGAACTGAGCAATGATGCTGTTGACGCCGAGCAACCCGGCGAGGCCTGCCGCGAACGCGCCGATACCAAACCAGAGCAACACGAATCCCGTCGTGAAGATCTCAGCGACGACTAGTACCGCACCGAGGATCGCCCAGACAATCCAGAGATAATCTTGCATGTCGGTTGTGTCAGTACCGCGAGCGGTAGCGAGCGGATCAAGGCACCGTCGAATCTAAGAGTATCTTATCAGACCAGTTCCTTCTTGATCCGGTCGCTACCGCTCCCGGTACCGACACGCTAGCCTTTCAGAAAATTCTTAAGCACAAACCAAATGTTCGCCGGCCGTTCAGCCAGGCGGCGCATGAAATACGGATACCAGTGTTTTCCATACGGCACGTAGACTCTCATTCGATAGCCATCTCGCGCAAGCTGTTCCTGCAAATCGCGGCGGATGCCATAGAGCATCTGAAACTCAAACTTGTCTTTGCCGATCCCCTCGCGTTGCGCAAAATCAATCGTCGCATCGATCATCTTCGGATCGTGCGTGGCGATGCCGTGATAGATGCCGCTCGCTAATAGTAGCTGCATCACCCGAACGTAATTGTCATCGACGTCCTTTTTGTCCGGATAGGCAACTTCCGCCGGCTCGTCATACGCTCCTTTGCACAAACGAATGCGCGCGGGAATCTTGAGCAGGTCCTTCGCGTCATCCATGGTTCGATAGAGATACGATTGCACGACGATGCCGACATCATTCAATTCGAACTCTGAACGCAGTCGCTTGAAAACATCGATTGTCACCTGGGTAACGCTTGAACCTTCCATGTCCACGCGCACGAAGTTCTTGCGGCGCACGGCTTCTTCGACGACTCGACGCGCATTTCGATAGGCAAGTTCCGGATCGATCTCCAAACCAAATTGCGTCAGCTTGATCGACACGTTTGAATCGATCCCGGTTTCGTCGATCTTCGCAAGCACCGATTTATACTCGGTCACTTCGGCTTCGGTTCCTTCAACGCTGTGGACGCCTTCGTTCAGATGATCGAATGAAGCCGAACAACCACGCGCATTGATTTCGCGAATCGCGGCGATGGCTTGATCGATCGATTCGCCGGCGATGAACCGAGTTGTTAGTTTCTTGAAAAGCCCAAATCTTGCGGCAAACTCTTTGAGCCCTTCCTGACGAGAGAGGTAGATCAGCGCGCTACGCGTTAGCATTTATTCGATGATGAGTGCTCTGTGATATTCTGACTGTGCAAAACACTTCTTAATAATTAAAACTTTGTCCGGTCACCTTAATGCGCTGGAAACTTCTGGTCTTGGCGTCTGTAGCCGCTCCCGTTTTGGGTATCGGGCTGTGGTCACTGTTCGCAATAGTCTTTTTTGGAACCGCACGCGAACTCGCGCGACACGATTTGATCCTTTTGACGAGCGCGCTGCTGCCGCTGGCTCTGATCATTTACGCAGGCATCTTTGTTTACCGTCACACGGCGCGCCGGCGGAAGACTCAAGCGGTCATGACCATCTTCGTTTCGCTATTGATCGCACCGCTGATTTATTTTGGCGCGTCGTCACTATTGCCAGGCAGGCTATCCATGCCCCGTACATACGACCTTCGTCACGCGCGATAATCAAGCCGTACTTGCCTGCTCTTCCCTGGGTCCCAACCCAATCTCTTTCTGCGCCGGCTTTAACGCATCGATGACAAATTGAATGTGGTCGTCTAACTCGACGCCCAGCTCGTGCGCGCCCTGGTAAATGTCTTCGCGATTGACTGAGCGAGCAAAGGCCTTATCTTTAAGTTTCTTCTTCACCGACTTTACTTCCATGTCATCGAGACTACGCGACGGCCGCACCAAAGCGCACGCCACGAGAAATCCGCACAACTCGTCGGTCGCAAACAGCGCCTTCGCCATGTCGGTGTCGCGCGGCACTCCCGTGTAAGTCGCGTGGCCCATAATCGCTTTGATGAACGCCTCGGAATAGCCGCGGCCGCACAAAATATTCGCGCCGGTGAAAGGATGCTGATCGGCGGACGGAAACATCTCGTAATCGAAGTCATGCAACATGCCGACAAGTCCCCACTCGTCGACGTCTGCATCAGCACCGCCGTAACGCTTCGCACACGCCCGCATCGCGGTCTCAACCGCCAGTGCGTGTTTGCGCAAGCTGTCGCCCTTGGTGTATTCGCACAACAACTCCCAGGCTTCGTCGCGAGTAGGCATTATGATTCAGGCGAAAGGAAATCTGACGGTGAAAAAACTAACACGGCTGGACGGGAGTAACAAGCGACGATCTGAAACCTATTCGACCGTCTTTGCTCGATAGCCGGGGCGCGCGCGCACTGCGATATCTTGGCGCGAAGTCTTCACTTGAATCTTCCGATAAGAACCATCGTGAGCCTTGTTAGTTGGGTAATAACCGAGCAGGTATTGTGTGCGCAGCTCCGCGGCGATTGCCGCAAACGCCTGTGGTAAAGAACCAACCGTGTCGGCCCGATAGAGTTGGCCTCCGGATCGATCGGCGAGCTCCCCCAGATAACTGTCCGCCATCAAGTAAAGATTGTTGAGCATTCCGCTAATCGAATCGTCTTTCGGTTTAGTATCCCTGATCGTGCCGGGATCCGGAGTGCGATTCGGCTCGTTCGGATTGCGCCGGTCTGGCGGCGGCTGAGTATCGGGAAACGGATCTGTCGGCGAAGTCGTCGGCGGCATTTGAGTCCTGCGACCGAAGATCCCGCGAGGATCGGGCAGCGGCAGAGAGCTTCGTTTCTGCGTCGGCACGGGCGACGGATCGTCGCCGGGAAACGTCGTCGGCGTTCCCGACGTCGGCCTGCGAAGGATGCTGCTCGTTGGCAACTCGCTGCCGTTAGTCGCGGCATCCTGTTTTCTCGCCAACGCTTCCGTGAAAGCCCGTGTATCGAACCGAATCGGATAAACGATCACGCCGCTCTCGTCGAGATCGCGCATCGTGCTGTCGAAATCCGAACTCTCGCTGTGCCAATCCACGCCATCAGTGAAAATCACAATCGCCCGCCGCTGCTGTATTGGCCGCAACTGATTCAGCGCCAATTGGACCGCATCGTAGACGCGTGTGTTATCTGCAGTCTTCGTCTTCAGAATTGCGGCGCGCAGAATCGCCTTGTCATTTGTGAAATCATTCCAGTCATGCAGCTCGCCGTCGAACGAGATGACTTTGACTTTGTCGTTCGGCGCAAGCTGCTCGAGAAAAGTAATCGCGGCCCGCTGAATCTGCGGCAGGGTGCTTTCAGTGCTATTGCTCGTGTCGAGCATTAGCACAACGTGAAATGGCACGTTCACGGAAGCCAGGAATGCAATCTCTTGCGGTGTCCCATCCTCGTTGATCTTGAATTCTTCTTTTTTGAGATCAGCGATGTACGTTCCGGTGCGCGAGCTGGCAATCACGGGAACGGTAACGAGGTTTGTATCGATGGTCAGCTTTTCGACGTCCTGATCCTGCGGCTGCGAGTTATTCGTTTCTGCTTTCGGTTTTTGATCGCGCGAAGGTTGTGCGATGACAGCCGTAGCGCATGAAAGCAAGGCGATGATTAGCAGGACGCGCGTCAGGAAGCTCACGGGGATCGTTTTCCTTTGCTTGATGGTCCTTCGGATGCGACGCGGACAAGATTCGTTGTCGTTAGGGGAGAACGTTCGCATTCTAACCCGAACCCAGATTAGGTGGTAGTGAAGCTCCAGCGATTCCTGTAAAGTTACGCGAATGGATTTTCTCCATAACTCGCTGCAACTGATCGAGCAGTACATGCTCGCATACGGTTATTGGGCGGTGTTCTTTGGCGTAATGCTCGAAAACGCGGGGCTGCCAATTCCCGGCGAAACGATTCTGCTCGTGGGCGGGTACTTCGCTGCCAGCCAGCCCGATCAATTCAATCTTATTCGCGTAATGTTAACGGCTGCGACGGGCGCGGTGATTGGCGACAACATCGGCTTCGCAATCGGACATCACTACGGCCGCGGTTTCCTGCTGCGCATCGGCCGGTTCTTTTTCCTCACACCAAAACGGTTCGAGCACATGGAGAATTATTTCTTCAAGCACGGCAACAAAACGATTCTCGTGGCGCGCTTCATTACCGGACTGCGAGTATTCGCGGCGCTACTCGCTGGCGCATCACGAAAGATGCCGTGGCGCGTGTTTCTCGCGTACAACCTTGCCGGTGCGCTTCTGTGGGCGATTGTCATAACACTGCTTGGTTATTTGTTTGGTCAGAGTCTGCCGTTACTTGTGAAGTGGGTGGGCCGCACTGGAACGATTCTCTTGATCGCGGCGATCGTGATCGGCATCATCGTCTGGCGCATTCGGCGACATCGCAAATCCAATGATTAGCGTCCTAATATCGCCCGCAGGCGATAAACGAAATCTTGTTGCCGAGCTACAGCGAATCGACGTAAAGGTAATTACATGGCCTGAGTTAGAGGTAGGTCAGCCGGAGAACCAGGCCGCCTTAGACGAGGCGATCGAAAATCTTTTTGGCTACGATTGGTTGCTATTGAAGAACGCAAACGCGGCACGCTGTTTCCTCGAACGTTTCAAGGAGCTCAATCACTCGTTACACGACTTAGATGACTTGCGGCTCTGCATCATTGGCGGTGAAAGCGCCGAACTTGTTCGCGATTGTCAGCTTCACATCGACGTCGAAACTGGATCTTGCACTGGCGCCTTCGCCGCCCTCGAAAGTTATGTCGGCGGCGGCGAGGCGCTTTCCAGACTCAATCTTCTCTTTCCATCCGCGAACATCACTCAGGAGGAATTTCAAAACGAATTACAAGTGGTTGGCGCGCGATGCGACAGTGTCACTGCGTATCGAACGACGGCTGATCTACGCGGGCTGACCCAACTCAACGCATTACTAGTCGGCGGTGGAATCGATTTGGTTCTCTTCAGAAACTGCGCGGAGATCGAAGAACTGGCCCATCTCTTCGATACTGATAATCTCAAGACGATCTTGCGGGAGACCACCGTAATCTGCGCCGATCAAGCGGTCAGGACCGCTGCAATTTCTTTCGGACTCCTCGACGTTCTCGTTCCTTCCGAACCCACAACCGACGGCGTTCTAAGACTTATCTCAACAACGAACGCAGCCACCTAATCAGCAATCACAAGTTAGCAACTTGCGGCACATCGCCCTGTGCTACACTGAAATTGATGAAGGGCCGTGTTCTCATCATCGATAACGACCGCGAACATTCCGACGCTTTGCGCTCGCGAATGGAAGACTTTGGCTACGACGTGCGCACCGCCTCATCCGGCAGTGCGGCGGTCGAATTGGCACAAACATTTCTGCCGACCGCAATTGTCACTGATCCTTCCGCGGACACCTTCGATCCGTTCGCGCTGTTACGCGAACTGCGCGCGCAACAGCCGGACACGCCGATCATTCTGACGGCGCGCAATAGCTCGGTTGAGATCGCTTTGCGCGCAATTCAGGAAGAAGGCGCCTATCACTACTTCGAGAAACCAGTCGATCCGGAAAAGTTTCTGAGCGTGCTCGAGCGTGCCGCCGAGCTGGCCGAAGCGCGTCGCGAAAACGAAATACTCCGGCGCCAACTGCGCGATCGTGGCGCGTTCGGCGAACTCGTCGGAAACTCGGAAACGATGCAGCGTGTCTATTCGCTGATCGAGCAAGTCGCGTCATCTTCCGCGTCAGTCTTGATTACCGGCGAGTCAGGCACTGGCAAGGAGTTGGTCGCGCGCAGCATTCACAACCTAAGTCCGCGCCGTAACGCGCCGTTCCTGGCGATTAACTGCTCCGCGATTCCAGACACTTTGATGGAATCCGAATTATTCGGTCATGAGAAAGGCGCGTTTACCGGCGCCGTGTCGCGTCGTCATGGGTGCTTTGAGCTGGCGAATACCGGAACGCTCATGCTGGATGAGATCGGCGAGATGCCGACGATACTTCAAGCGAAGCTTTTACGCGTAATCGAAGAGCGTGTGGTCCATCGCCTCGGCAGCCGCAAAGACCTTCCGGTTGACGTGCGTATTCTCGCCGCGACGAATAAAGAACCGCACGGCGCGGTCCGCGATGGTTTGCTGCGCGAGGATTTATTGTATCGCCTCAACGTCATCACGATTCATCTGCCGCTGCTGAGCGAGCGTCTGGAAGACTTGCCGCTGCTGACTCAGCATTTGATCACCCGGCTCGCGGCGAAGCACAATCGTCCGGCACGCTTCATCAGTCCGGCGGCGCTCGACGCGCTGCGCTTTCATTCATGGCCCGGCAACGTTCGCGAATTGCGCAATGTGATTGAGCGCGCAGTCGTGATTTGTTCGGGCGAGCAGATCGAGCGGCATCATTTTGCTCCGTATCCGTTTGACCAGCGACAGAAACTTCGCTCGGAAGACACCGTGACATTTCCAATTGGAACTCCGCTGAAAGAGATCGAGCGACAGATGATCTTTCGGACTCTCGACAAAACCGGCAACAATAAAACCCGCGCAGCTCAAATGCTGAAGATCAGTCTCAAGACTCTCCACAACAAGTTGAACGAGTATCGCGCGCAGGGGTTGTTTGCGGACCAGGGCCATGGAAAATGAGTCGCGTTCGGTCCTCCTGTTCTTCATTGATGGCCTCGGAATCGGAACGCGTGGACCACACAATCCGCTCGACGGCTTAGACGGCGCGGCGCCCCTCGCAATTTTCCAAAACGAACCTGCGGACGTGCCTTTCGATGGCATCGTCCTGCCGACCGATGCGCGATTGGGTGTTGATGGCCGGCCGCAAAGCGCTTCCGGACAGACAACGATTCTGACGGGCGTTAACGCTCCCGCAGCGATCGGTTCGCACAAGCAGGGCTTTCCTAACCAGGCGTTGCTGGATATCATTCGCGAGCATTCGATCTTTCTTCAGCTAAAAACTAGCGGGGTTGATTCGATCACGTTCGCTAACACCTATAGCAAAACATTTTTTGAAAGACGGCCACGCTGGATCTCGGCGACGACTGCAGCCGTCGAAGCCGCCGGGCTACGTTTCAACGTCGTCGAAGACCTGAAAGCTGGCCGTGCCATCTTTCACGATTTCACCAACGCGCTCCTGATCGAGCGCGGCGAAGCGGTTAGGCCGCGATCACCCGAAGAAGCGGGCGAAGTGCTGGCGAGCATCGCACAGAATCACAGCTTCACGCTCTACGAATACTTCATTACCGACAAGGTTGGACATGCACAAGACTATGAAGCCGCGCGAAGGGTGATTGCTTCCCTCGCCCGTTTCATTCGTTCTCTGTTGCGCAATCTGAATTTGGAAAAGACAACCGTGGTGCTTACCAGCGATCATGGAAACATCGAAGACCTTTCGTTGCGAAATCACACGCTCAATCCCGTTCCAACGATTGTTTGGGGTGCTCATCGTCAAAGAATCTCGCCGCGAATCAGCAGCCTTACCGACATCGCTCCGGCAATAATTGACATCTTGACGAAAGGAAACGCGGCTCATGCCAACTGAGGCTGGCGACATTCGGTCACAGCGCCGTGCTTCGGTCGTCGCGTCTGCGGCGGCGGTCCCCCGTTACTCTGTTTACGCGCTCTCGGTTCTCACCTTCGTTAACTTTCTCAACTATATCGACCGTCAGGTGCTGCCCGCTGTTGCTCCCGCAATACAAAGGGACCTTGGCCTGACCGACACGGAAATCGGAGCCATGGAAGCGGCGTTGCTCCTTTCATTCACCGTGCTGGCGCCGCTGTTTGGCTGGCTTGGCGATCGATACTCGCGCACCCGGTTGATGGCCGTGGCTGCACTTATTTGGAGCGTCGCTACGGGTTTGGCGGCGTGGGTCGACCGCTCGCCTTTCCTACCAAGACCGCTTCATCTCAATCTGCCCTTCTTTGGAGTTATTGCTCTTTCTTCTGTGGCCCTGGGTCTATGCATGATCCGCACAATGGTGGGCGTGGGCGAGTCATCCTACTCGACGATCACGCCCACGCTGATCGCCGATTATTTTCCGCGGAGCAAACGCGCCACGGTGTTGGGTGTATTTCAGGCGGCGATACCGATGGGATTTGCGCTGGGATACGTGCTCGGCGCCGTTCTGGCCCATTACTTTGGCTGGCGCATCGCTTTTATGCTGGTGGGAGTTCCGGGTCTGATCACGGGAGGTTTTGTCTGGTTTCTAAAAGAGCCGGTTCGGGGCGCGCACGATGAACAACCGGCGAACTCGAAGACGGGCGGAAACAGCGAGTCATCATGGTGGGAGACAACCAGAAAAATCTTCACGACGCGTGACTGGCTGCTGTCTACGATAGGTTATAGCGCGCTGACTTTTGTTTTGGGCGCGTTTGCGACCTGGGCTACTTTGATGCTGGCCCGCGACAAACAGATGAGCGAAACATCGGCTGCGGTCGTCCTGGGAGTTGTTACCCTGCTGGCCGGAGCGACGGGCACCTTTGGCGGCGGCTGGATCGCTGACCGCGTGGTTGCTAAACGTCGCGACGGCTATTTCCTGGTATGCGCCGTCAGTAGCTTACTGGGCGTGGTGCCCGCAGCGATCGCCCTGATTAGTCACCGACCGGTATTCTTTCTCCCTTCGATATTTATCGCTGTGGTGCTGCTCTTCACAAACAACGCACCCTTTCATGCCATCCTCGTTAATAGTGTTCCGCCGGCCATCCGGGCGTCAGCGGTTGCAATGAACATCGTCGTGATTCATGCGGGTGGAGATTTGATTTCGCGATTTGGCGTGGGCAAGTTGTCCGATTCTATCGCACAAGGCAACGCCAGTGTGCTAGCGAGGTTTGCCCAAATACTCGGAATAGATCCAGTGCGAGAACATTTAACGGCAGCGCTCCTGGTAGTGCCGGCCGGCCTTCTGGTCTCTGCGTTCTTTTTCTTTTGGGGAGCGCGCCGCTATTCCCAATCGGCTGCAAACACTTCCGCTCAGCCGGCGTGAACCTTCTGCTTCTTTCCCTGCAGACAATCGGGCGAACAGAACATAGCTGCTGATTGAGAATTGAGCGCACGCGAGGCAGGGATCCAAATCCCACATTGGGCGCATTGGACGAGTTTCTGGGATGATCCGCCTTGCGGCTTCTGCGGACTCGTGATGACCTGCCGAATTTGGCGAATGGTATTAATGAAGTTGCGGGCGCTGCTGAGATACGGGCGTAGTCGCCGGTACAGCAGCAAGAACAGTAGAGCAACGAGCGCGACTACAACTAGATACTTCAAAACGGCCTATCTCGCTATTCGATCGCGCGCTATCGATCGTTGTCCCGCCGTCCCTCGTTCGGCGCGTATGGCAAGTCGTCACGGCGCCTCCGCGGAAACGGATCGTTGCCACGGCGTCGCGATGGAGAATTCGGCGCCCGCCGATCGATGCTTCCGGGCGGGAGATTCTTGCCATGAATCGCTTCTGTAAGGATGCGCGTAATTTCCTGTGAAAGCGTCCGATGCTCGGCCGCAGCCCGCCGGCGGAGCGACTCTTTCAATTCGTTTGGCACGTACGCGCCGATGAATACTCCCTTGCGATTGGCCATTGGTTAGGGGTCTCCTTGTTTCGAACGCAATAAACAATTGGCTAAACGAGCGTGCGCCTCAGCACCTTTGCCGATAATAAGCGAATTCCGAAAAGACCTCGATTCGCGGATAAGACCTTGCAAGTTGAGAACAAGTCTGTAAGCCGAATTTTGTATTCCGCTTTCAGATCTGAAATTTCAAATCTAAAATCTCAAAACTGAAAGCGGAATGGCGATCATTCCTCTAGCCCAACCGTTACCGATTGGATCAAGCGACCTACCCGGAAGCTTCAGGCGGGCAGCCCTGATAACGCTTCCCTATTTGGTCTTGCACCGCGAGGAGTTTGCCTGGCCGCGCATGTCACCACACGCGCCGGTGCGCTCTTACTCAAATCAAATCTGAGATCTCAGATTTGAAATTAGCCCGTCCGGGCCGCACCGTTTCACCCATCACCTGCCCGTTCAGATTTGAGATCTCAAAATCTGATTCGCGCCGGCTGGTCTATTCTCTGTTGCACTTGTCGTCGCCCGAGCCTTCCAAATTCCCTTCCTCATTTCGAATCTGGATTTGGAATTTCCTTGGGCGCCCCGCCGTTAGCGGGCTCGCTGCCCTTTGGTGTTCGGACTTTCCTCTCCCTCGACCCTTTCCGCATTTCAAATCTTGAGATCTGAATTGAGTAAGAATCGAAGCAGCGATCACCCGACTTGCTCCCAATTGCAAGGCGGTTGGATTATAACACGAGTGTTCAAACGGTACAGACACTAGAAGCGCGAGGTTAAATCGCTTCATTTTGCGCGTCTTTTGGCAGCTTGTGATCAGCTGAAGTACTTGAAGCCAATCCGTAGGTGATTCAAAGCAGAGACCGGAAGAGTCGAAACGAGCACCCAAGTCATCACCGAATGTGAAATGGCGAGAGCAAACAAGTTCGGAGCGCGCTGATAAACCGCAGCCCAAATCACCCCACCGATGAGGGTCACTACCATGAGCGACGGATTCGGTAGATGAAGCAGAGAGAAGGTCACGCCGGTCAGGAAAATGCTCATCCGAGCAGGGCCCCAGATCACTTGGGCGCGCCGATTGACGAAAGACTGAAGCACATATTGCTGAACAAAGCCCCACGCGAAACCCAGCCCAATCTGTGCAACCAACCAACGCTCTGGATGCCAGCGCAGAAAATTCGGCTTCGCTCCCAAAGCCAAACCAACCAACAGCGATGCGATCGCAATGATCAGCATTGGCAACAGCAGGAGTTTCAGGGCGTGGAAAACATTGTCGAACCGAAAACCGAGATCGCGGAGGCTTTCCCCGCGCAAACTATGCGAGCCGATCATGAGGATAAATGCGAGACTAATCGGTATTGCCACTACTGCCTTGCCGGCGCCTGCTGCGGCGGAAAGGATCCACTCGGCGATTAATACCGACGACGTGACCGAAGCAATTTCCCAAGCGGCGAGCGCTCCATGTCCCGGCAATATTTGGTTCTCGGAATCCACCAATTGATTTCCTTACTCGATCTATTCAAGTCGAAATCGGTATGGTTTACCGATCAACTGAAGGGTCCGACGCGCGCCACCGCCGCTTGCGTGCACCGCATAAACTCGCGCTTCGTGATCTCCCGGCGAAAGCTGCGGCGTCTGGAAGTGAAAACCGTGCCAATCATCTTGCGCACGTTTTGCTTCGGAGAGATCGGGACGATACTTATCTGCCGGAGCGTCTGCTACAAAGCGATCGTCGATGTACAATTGAACTTCGACCCGCGCTCCGGGATTGCCTTCATCGACAGCCCAGCCGCTCACGATCTGCCGATCGGCTTTATCAAGGACGCCGCGTAGATTCAGATTAGTCGTCGCAAAATAAAAGCTCACCGCAACCGCAGCGATCAGCAGCGCCTCTGCAGTCGATTTAGAAATCAGAAGATGGATGAGCCGCGCGCGCGATTTTGTATCCATGCGGAACGTTGGATGTTCACCCAGCCAATCGCACGTGTCAACTGAGATTGAGGCAAACAAAAAGGGCGGTCGAGGCCGCCCAATGAAATCTTTACTTTGCGAATCCGATCACATTGCCCGGATCACTTCGATTCTGTCGCCGGCTTGCAGCAAGGGGTCTTCAGACTTGCCTTCCTCAATCGTGCGCAACTTGTATTCAGTCGTCGAAAGAAAGCCGCGTCCATTGCGTCGCGAAACTTTGATGGTCATCTTGCTCGTTCGCGGCGCGCCCCCGGCTGACAACAGCGCCTGAGTCAGTGTCATCCCGTCGTGAAATGTTTTCTCACCAGGAGAAGCAACCTCGCCGCCGACATAGAGAAATTGTTTTGTAGGAGAATCTGACGTCGCAACTTTTATAATGTCGCCTGCGACGACAAGTTTAGCCATCGCTTGATCGTTCTTCAAATCGATTGCTTCGCCTTCTTTTCCGTTGTGCACAATCGTGGCGATCGTTGCCTCGGGGCGAATCAACGCCTGAGCGAGAACCGTGTAGAGCGGCATCGCCTCTCGGCGCAGCGTCTTTCTTCCGGGGCTATCGACGAGACCTGACACCACAACAGCATGGCTTGCGAAATCGCGGACGCTAACCTCGATTTGAGGCGCAGTGATCACTTTGATTTGGGCGCTCAAAAGGCTTGCAATTTCATCAGTCGTCAGGCCGGCCACTGCGATAGGACCACTGATCAACGGATACTCAACTGTTCCATCTTTCAGAACGGTGAACAGCGTGGACTCGCGCGCGGGCCAGTTCGCCAGGCGCACATCAAGAACGTCACCAATCCCAACGTTGTAAGTCGACGTGGGCGCCAATGCGGTTTTCGCCGACAGCGACATGGGCCGAGTAACTGCGCCAGCGCGTACATTCGCATCACTAATAAGTAAAGTCGGTTGTACGAGCTTCTTCGGCTGGGGCTGAATCGCCTCAGTGGAAATCGGTTTCGCAGAAGTTGTGGTTGAAGCGCTCCGATCGTTTTGAGTGGGCCGTAGGATCACCGAACTGTTTCCCCATGCCGGCGTTCCCGCGTTTGCTTGCTCGTCAGAAGCTTTGATCGCCGCCGTTTCGGCCTTCTCAGCGTGATTTGCAGCCTTTCTGGCGACGACACGATTGCGCACCGCGTCCGAATCGGAGCGATTCGTTTGCGGAAGGTCCGTAGATCTTCGTTCTCTGGTTTGCGTTTGCGCCGCCACGATCGTGGGAATGATCAGCAGCAGGGCGATTGTTTGCAGGACTCTCATTGCACTCAACTCTGACAGGCTCGTGTCGTTCGTTTGCCGGGCACTGGCTCTCGAATCGACCGTTTTCGCCCGAATAGACATCAGGCCTCCTCCCTTCTTAGAAACGCTCAAAAGCCGAGATTTTCAGAAAACGACCGTGTTTTATGTAGAAAACCGCTTAAATCGAGGAAGCTTAGCCAGTTGTTTGGAATCTATTTCTTCTGAGGTGTGAGCAGCTCGCCGGCGAGATGAATTCCTTCCTTACCGGCTTCGTAAACGCGCCGCGCAACTTCCGTGAGAGTCTCTTCGTCCGATTGGACCGCAAGTTTAAGGATCATGGGTAGGTTTACACCGGTAATGACTTCGATGTCGCTTTTATCGAGAAACATCGAAGCCATATCCATGGGCGCCCCACCAAACATATCAGTTAGCAGGAGGACTCCGTGCCCATGCGAGACCCGCGCGATAGCCCGCTCGAGTTCGGCGCGCGCCACATCGATGTCGTCGTGCCAATCGATTGATGCCGGGGTGACGTGAGGGAGGTGGCCCGCAATCATCTCTGCCGCGGCGATGAACTCGCTCGCGAGATGTCCGTGCGTCACAATCACACCACCAACCATGCGCCGCGTTTCGGCCACCGGTTTCTGACCTGCGTTGCTTTTCATAGTTTCAGCTTTCGTCGCGGCGGCCGCTTAGTCGTCACCACTGCCTTACGCATATCACGGTGCACTGCGTGAGCGTCGAAGCCTGCCCGCCGCAGGCGCCTGGTCAATTCATTCGCCACCATCACCGATCGATGTCTACCGCCCGTGCATCCGATGCCAACCGTCAAATAAGACTTGCCTTCATGCTGATATTGCGGGAGCAGGTAATAAAGCAAATCCGTGAAGCGACGCACCGTTTCCTCAACCGCAGGCTGATCCTTTAGGTATTTGACCACGCGCCGATCTGCACCGGTAAGTGGTCTAAGATTCTGCACAAAGAAAGGATTAGGAAGATGGCGGACATCGAACAGCAGCTCCATTTCTCGCGGCGCGCCAAACCGATGGCCGAAGCTCAGGACTTGCACACGCAGGGGCACAGCTTCGCCTCGCGGGCTGAATCGATCGAGCAGAAGTTTTCGGAGCGAATGAACCGTATGATCCGAGGTGTCGACGACTTCGTCTGCGACCGCGCGAACCCGCTTCATAGCTTCGCGTTCAGTTCGGATCGCGTCAGGCAAACCCTTGCCGCGTTCAGCCGGATGGGGACGCCGCGTTTCGCTGAATCGCCGCGCCAGGATTTCGGCCGAGGCCTCGAAGAAAAGCACTGATACGTCCAAACCGCGCTTGCGCAAATCCTTCAATTGCGTTGCGAAATCGGAAAGGAAATGTCCTTCGCGAAAACTAATCACGAGCGCCGCACGATCGATTCGGCCGCGCTCGTCCTCGCCGGCGCGCACCAGTCGCGCGAAGGTCGGCAGCAGCGTCAACGGCATGTTATCAACGCAGAAGTATCCCAGGTCTTCGAACGCATTGATTGCGGACGTCATGCCCGACCCACTCAGGCCGGTGATGATCATGATGTCGGGCGCATTATCGCGGCTGTGTTTGGTGGCTGGCATACGTCGCGCGAAGTTTGCGAAATAGAAAAGGAGCAACATCCCTGGACGCTGCTCCTGATTCGAGTTGATCAAGTTGAGACTGAATCACGGTTCGATCAAGCCAAAGTTGCCATCTTGTCTCTTGTAGAGCACTCCCACCCGGTTGGTATCAGCGTCGCGAAACACAATGAAGCTATCTGGCTTTGATGATAAATCGAGCGCCGCCTCTTCGGCGGTCATCGGCTTCACACTGTAGCGGCGAGCGTTGATGATTCGCACCGGAGCAGGCGCAGCCTTTACCTGGTCATCAGGATTACCAGCCGCCGTTGAAGCCTTTGGCGAATTATGTTTGCGATCAATGATTTTCTTTTTCAGCTTGAGCGCTTGCTTCTCAATTTTTCCTATTGCCCGGCTCAACGCCATGTACATGTCGGCGTTCGTATCGGCCGCTTTTAAGGTATGTTCCAACCAGTGAACGATTACTTCGCCGGTTTGCCGATTTTTTTCGACCGCCAGAATTACGTGCACCGGCACATTATTGCCATTAAAAATCGGAGTCAGCTTTCTGAATTGCTCTTCCACATGACGACGAATTGCCGGCGTAACCTCTACGTGCCGGCCCGTATATTCAAACGTCATCCTCGTTCTCATCCTCCCGAATCGCGCAATTTGCTAAACCACCGCCCGCCGCTCGCGCGAACCAGGAATGTTCATTTGGTCCCGGTACTTGGCGACAGTTCTGCGCGACAATTTGATTCCGTCTTTCACTAGTATTTTTACCACTTGATCATCCGTGATCGGATTGTAAGAGTCTTCTTCTTCTATCAATTTTTTAATCTTTAATTTGATAATTCGCGTTGAAACCTCTTCGCCTTCTTCGTTCAGCATGCCTTCGGTGAAAAAGCGGCGCAGCTCAATCACGCCCTGCGGCGTGTGGGCGTATTTTCGGTTGACCACCCGTGAAACTGTGGACAAATGCATACCGATGTCTTCGGCGATGTCTTTTAACATCATTGGCTTGATGTACTCGACGCCCTTGTCGAGAAACTCTTTTTGCCGATTCACAATCGATTCGACCACGCGATAGATCGTCTGCCGGCGATGCTCGATGTTGCGTAACAGATCGACCGCAGATCGCATCTTTTCTTTGATAAAGTTCCGCGTCTCTTTCGTCGTCGTGCCCTGCGAAAGCATCTGCTGATACGTCGGATTGATCCGCAAACGCGGGCTGCCATCATCGGCAAAATAGATTATGTACTCACTATTTTCTTCGAGCTTTTCGATGTAGATTTCCGGCGAGATCAGGATCGGCTCTTCTGAGGTGTAACGCCGGCCCGGATACGGATCGAGGGTCCGAATAAACTGAATCTCAGCGGCCAGAGTTTCAATGTCAATGCCAATCTGTTTCGACAAATGCGGCAGCTTATGTTGCTGAAGCTCAGGCAGATGATCTCGAATCAACTGCGTCGCTAATCGTTCGGTTTCGCCACGCGCTTCCAATTGAGCCATCAGACATTCGCGCACATCTCGAGTACCGCACCCGACCGGCTCAAGCCGCATAACTACCAAGCGGGCCCGCTCGACCGTTTCTTCCGACCAGCCGCCTTGCATCGCGATTTCTTCGTTGGTGGCGTTCAGCCGGCCGTCTTCGTCGAGGTTTCCAATTACGGCCTCAGCCGCGTCGCACACCTCGCCCTCCGGGGTGTCCATATGCAGCTGCCACTCGAGATGTTCGGAAAGGGACGGGGCCTTCGTCAAAAACTGTTCAAAGGTCGGCGCATCTTCCTTGTACTCGAATTCTTGCGTCTTGTAACCGGGATCGAGGTAGTCCTGAAACTCGCGACCGAAGTCAACCTCTTCGAAAGGGTCGCGCGAAGCTTCAGGTGCAAGTTCCTCGCCGGCTTCCAGGCTTGCTCCCTCAGCGTCGGCATTCGCCGCGAACTCAGTATCGTGTTCGGGTAAGAAAGAGCTGTCCGTTTCAATCTCACCGGATCCGTTCGATGATGGCTCACCGATCTCGGGCGCATTCGCTTCAACGCGCGGCGCCTCGAAGTTTTCGATCTCTCCGCCACTGGCCATATGATCGAGAATCTTCTCAGCCAGCTCGCGCGCTTCTTCCTGCGTCGCAACTTCTTCCAGCACCGGATTCTCAGTCATCTGCTGCTGAATCAGCTCAGACAGTTCCAGCGTAGTCATCTGCAACATCTCGATCCGCTGCCGCAACTGCGGCGTCAGTACGAGACGTTGTGAAAGACTGGTAGTAAGTCTGACCGACATAAAATCAGTAGAAAATCAGTGAATGCTCTCTAAACTGCCGGGAAGATTTTTTGCGGATGACCGCGCGCAGTGATTATAACCTATCACGAGCGGATCGCGCATCGAGTTTACATGCGGAACTTTTCACCGAGGTAAAGCTTCCGAACTTCTGCGTCTTCAGTGAGATCGCGCGGTGCGCCGGAGCGAAATATTCTTCCTTCAGCCATGATGTAAGCGCGGTCCGTCACGCCCAGAGTCTCGCGCACGTTGTGATCCGTGATCAGGATTCCGATGCCGCGACCGCGCAAGTAAAGAATTACGCTTTGAATATCGTCGACGGCTTTTGGATCGATTCCGGCAAAGGGTTCGTCCAACAAAATGAACTGAGGCTCGGTCGCCAGAGCCCGCGCAATTTCGGTGCGGCGACGCTCACCGCCTGACAACGAATCGCCGCGCGTGTTTCGAACGTGTTCGATGCCAAACTCCTGAAGCAATTCCTCGACCCGCTTTAATTGTTCGCGGCGGCGCAGGCCCATTGTCTCCAACACCGCGAGAATGTTTTCCGCCGCCGTCATCTTGCGAAACACCGAAGGTTCCTGCGGCAGATAGCCCAGACCGAGGCGCGCGCGCAGATACATCGGCAATTTCGTCACGTCCTGACCTGCCAGTACAACGCGGCCAGCTTCCGGAGTTTCCAATCCGATCACCATGTAGAACGTGGTCGTCTTGCCGGCGCCATTCGCCCCCAGCAGTCCAACAACCTCGCCGGGTTCGACGTGCAGCGTCACGTTGTCGACGACGCACCGCCGGCCGTAGGACTTGCGCAGATTAAAGCCAGCCAGCGCCTGCATCGAAGGCTTCTGAATTCCGGGAGCACGGGATGTGACTTCCGATTGTGTTGCCTTCGTTGCTTCGATAGTTTGCGACACGCTAGTTTCCTTCGCCGACAATGGACGCTTCGTCATGCAGTTTACTCGTTCGCACAGCGTCCACAAACTCTCTCATTCGTTTTGCGCTCTTCTTTCCTGGCGACGTCTCGAGCGAACTGCATGCATCAACCGCGTAAGGCCGGACCTCGCTGATCGCATCGCCAACATTTTCCGGCGTCAGTCCGCCGGCCAGAAACACCCGCGGAAATTGCTCGACGAACTGCTTTGCCGTGGTCCAGTCAGCGAGTTTTCCGGTGCCGCCTCTTAAGTTTGGATCGTGCGCATCGAGCATGAGCGCTTCCGTCGGGTGCTTACGAAAATGATCGAGCGACTCTGAGGTTGATGACACCGCTTTGATCAGGAACTGCTCCGGCAAGAGTTCTTTGAGTTGCCGGCAGTCCGCAACCGACTCTTCACCGTGAAGCTGGACTCCGTCGAGATTCAATTCCTGGGCGATGCGGGCGACTTCATAAATCGGCTCGTCGACAAACACGCCGATCGTCGACAACGCGCGGTCTGTCGCTCTCGCTTGAGATCGAATCGCGCGAATGATCTCTGATGCGGCCCGGGGCTCAATAAACCGCGGACTCTGTCGATAGAAATTAAATCCAAGCATGTCCGCTCCGGCTTCAATTGCCGCGCGAGCATCTTCGATGTTTGTGATGCCGCAAATCTTCACCCAGACCTTTCGCGTCGAAGCCAAACCTTCGGGCTGGTCGATGAATTCGCGCAATGTCCTGGCCGGATCGTCTGCGCGCATCAGCGTCTCGCCCACCAGAAATCCGCTGTACCCAGCCGCCCGCAGGTTTCGGACTTCTTCAGGATTCAATCCGCTCTCACTAATGAGAATTGCATCACGTGGGGCAATGCGCGCCAGCAGATGTGAAGTCGCGGTAAAAACGTTGAAAGTGTGCAGGTCGCGATTGTTCACGCCGATTAGGCGCGCGCCGCACTTCAAAGCGCGATCAAGCTCAGCTTTGGTATGCACTTCGATCAACGCATCCATGCCCAGCTCATCTTCCGTGATCGAACGCAGTCGCGTCAGCGTCTCGTCATCCAACGCGGCCACGATCAGCAACAATGCGTCCGCGCGAGCGGCTGCCGACTCGTAAACCTGGTACTCATCGACGATAAAGTCCTTCCGCAAAATCGGGATTCCCGTCACCTCACGAACCTGCCGCAAGTCTTCCAGCGATCCATCGAAATAATCTTCCTCGGTGAGAATGGAGATCGCAGCCGCGCCGGCGGACTCGTAAATCGCTGCCATGGGCGCCGGCTCAGCCCGCGAGTTGATCTTGCCCTTCGAAGGCGAGCGCCGCTTGAACTCGGCGATGACGTTGATTCCGCTGTTCGATCGCATGGCTCGAGCAAACTGATGCGAAGGCGATCGCGAGCGAAGCTCGAGCGCGATCTTTCTAATTTCATCAAGTGGCGACCGAACCTTTGCCACCGCCACGCGTTGTCGCTTCACCGCAATAATTTCGGAAAGAAAGTCCATACTCGTCGTCAATTGGACGCGTTCGTGAGTCGAACCAGTTCACTTAGTTTTCCTGCAGCGCGACCGGCGTCGATACTCTCTGCCGCCAGCTCCATCGCCGCGGGCAAACTGTCCGCAAGCCCGCCAACGAACAACGCTGCTGCCGCATTGATCAATACCAGCGAACGCGCTGAATCTTTACGCTCGCCCGACAGCACTGAACGAATGATTGCAGCGTTCTCTTCTGCGTTTCCACCGCGCAAATCATCAAGCTCGGCGCGCGAAAGCCCAAAATCTTCCGGCTTGATTTCAAACGTCCGGATCTCGCCGTCTTTTGTTTCGGCTACGAACGTCGCATCAGCGATCGTCACTTCGTCTAATCCGTCGGCGCCATGAACGACCCAGGCGTGCTCAGTTCCGAGCAACGTCAGAGTATGCGCCAGCGGTTCGATCAACTCGCGATTCCATACGCCGATGATTTGTCTTGGAGCGCGCGCAGGATTTGTTAACGGGCCCAGCAAATTGAAGGTGGTGTGCACGCCCAACTCGCGTCGCACGCCCGCCACGCGCGCGCTCGCGCCATGATAAAGCGGCGCGAACATGAAACAGATTCCAATCTCGTTCAGACAATTCTCCGATACCGACGGCTGTGTCTGAACATTGACTCCCAACACCGACAAAACATCGGCGCTGCCGCATTTACTGCTCGCCGCGCGATTGCCGTGCTTGGCAACGGGCAGGCCCGCGCCGGCAATTACAAACGCCGCTGCCGTCGAGACATTAAAAGTCTTGGCTGAACTCGATCCGGTTCCGGCCGTATCGATGAAGCACTTGTGGGCGCACTTGATCGGCGTCGCCCGCGCGCGCATTGCTTCTGCCAAACCGGCGAGCTCTTCAACTGTTTCGCCTTTATTCTTGAGAGCGATTAGCGTCCCGGCAATCTGCGCATCCGTCGCATCGCCGCTGAGTAAGCACTCGAGCAGGCGCGACGCTTCCGCACGCGAGAGGTGCTCAGATCGCATCAAGCGCGGCAAGAAATCTTTCAGTGTCTCAGGTGTGGACATCACAGCGTCAGGAAATTCGCGAGCAGCTTCCTGCCTTCAGTCGTCATGATCGATTCTGGATGGAATTGCACGCCTTCGATTTTAAGTTCGCGATGCCGCAAGCCCATGATTATGCCATCGCTGGTCGTGGCAGAGATTTCGAGACACGAAGGCAGTGTGTCGCGTTCGACAATCAGTGAATGATACCGGCCCGCGGAAAAGTTTTGACTGACGCCGTCGAAGATCGTCTTACTGTCGTGCTCAACCACCGAAGACTTTCCATGAAAGAGCTGCGGCGCGCGCAATACGCGGCCGCCGAACGCCTGGCCGATCGATTGATGCCCAAGACAAACACCCAGCAATGGAACTCTGCCGCCAAAGTGTTTGATTACATCGAGCGAAACTCCCGCTTCGTCCGGCGTGCCGGGCCCGGGCGAGATAACAATTCGATCCGGTCGCAGCCCTGATTCGATCTCAGCAAGAGTCGTTTCGTTATTTCGCCGCACGACGATCTCTTCACCGAGTTCACCGAGATACTGAACCAGGTTATAGGTGAATGAATCGTAGTTATCGATGACTAAGAGCATAGGGCTAAGCGCAAAGCGCTAAGGGCAAAGAGCGAAGGCCCGAGAACTGTTCCTTACCGCTTTGCACTTACGTTTTGCTCTTACCTCTTTGCTCTTGGTTTGCCTCGGCTTCGCGCAAGATCATCACGAGACTCCCGCGTCCGTTCTTCGCAGCCCACCCCGCCGCCGTCACTCCGTCCACGTCCTTGATGCGCGGGTCGGCTCCTTTCTCAAGTAACATTCGCACGGCTTCCGTCTCACCGTAAGACGCGGCCCACATCAAAGCCGTCCCGCCCAGTTTATTCTTCACATCGGGATTCGCACCGGCATCGAGCAGCGTTCCAAGAATCGTAAGCTGGCCGAACCATGCGGCGCCATGCACCGGCGCGTCGCCGTCATGGTCCTGATGATTGACGTCAGAGCCCCGTTGAATCAGTTTGCGGACTGCGTCGGGACGTTTGTGCCAGACCGCGAGCATCAATGCTGTCATGCCTTCAGGGGTTTCGGCCTTGACGTCCAGGTTCGATTGACTGATGAGGACATCCGCAACTTCGGTGTGTTCTCCTTGCAGCGCCAGCAGCGCCGCGGTCCATCCATTTCGCCCCTTCGCATTCACGTCAGCGCCGCCTTTGAGCAACGCGTTCACTATTTGTACATCGCCCCGGTCGGATGCTGCTGTCAAAGCAGTGTCGTCGTTTTGGTCCTTCGTATTCACGTTCATGCCGGCGCTAAGAAAACCGTTCACAGCCAAAACATCTCCCTGCGCCGCGGCTTTGAAGAACGAAGCTTCGTCAAATTCATATCCGCGTAATTTGAGAAATCGCTTGGTTGCTTCCGGCGTTGCCTCGCTCGGCCCCTCGTCAGCACAGGCCGAGAAGCACAGCAGAATCGCGACCAAGATCGATTGATGTTTGCGTGAGAGACGAATCATCTATTTACTTCGGACAGGCGGCGACTTCGGCGCGGGTAATGCGAACCGGCACCTCAGGCTTTTCGTTCTCGGCGGGCGCACGATTGATCGCATCGGCCACTTCAATCCCGCGAATTACGCGCGCGAACGCAGCGAATTTCCCGTCGAGGTGCGACCCATCACCGACCAAAATAAAAAAATGCGTCGTCGCGCTATTGGGCTCTTCGGTACGCGCCATCGAAACAATCCCGCGCACGTGCTTCAGATCGCTAGGTTCATCGGCAAGATGTCGCGACATGCGCGCCGCCAATTCCGCGCTCCATTTCTCGCTGGTCGAGAGGTTGCCGCCTTGAATCACGAACCCTGGAACAGTCCGGCTGAAGGTCGTCGAATCAAGCGCACCACTCGCCGCAAGGTTGAGAAAAGCTCGCACCGTTTCCGGTGCTTTAGCAGGCAACATCTCGATGACGATCGTGCCTTGCTCGGTCTGCAGCGAGACGCATTGGCCGGTCATCCTCTCGACTGAAGCTCCATCGAAAGGGTCGGATTTTGGCTGACTTGCTTCGGCGGGTCGCGCGTTAGCCTTCTTCAGCGCGTCGGTGTTCGGGACAGGATTTTGCGCCGGCGCGACAATTACCAGGGCAACTATGATGATGATCAGACTGTTCAATCCACGACGCATGATTGACTCTCCCAGATAAGCTGATTCTACGTGATTCCAGGCTGATGCTGCTACAGCGCGCTTGGACTTTGCTCGCACCTGCGGTTCGCTTGCTACACGTAAAGCTGCTTGTCTTTCACGATCAATCGGATTATTCTCGCAGTGTCCCCAGTTGTATCTCTTCTCAAGAAGGAATAAGGACAAGATCATGAAAGGTTCACGGCACTTTTTTACTTTCGTTGTTGTGCTGGCGACGGCGACGTTTGCCCTGGGGCAAGGCAAAGGCGTCGACACGCAGAACCAGCGCATTAGTGATGGCAGCGCCAACAAGGCGCCGGCAAACAACGGCACGAAACAGGATACCGGTACCTCCGGTTCCGGAATAAACTTCGGGAAAGACAAGACGCATGTGGTCGCGATGCTGCCGAATCCTTATCGGATGACAGCGCGGCGCGACGTGCTGATCAAAGCGGTCACCGACGTGATGCGCGATCGCAAGCTAATCCTCGATGAAGCCTCGTCGAAAGCGGCTGAAGGCATTCTGGTCAGTCAACCCTACACCTTCATCAAAGGCGCGGTGGTTACTCAATCTGAATTGTATCGCTATGCGAGCATCGTCAGCGCCGACAGTCGCAGTTGGACGCGCGGGCGCTACACAATCACTGTGGAAGTGCAGCCGATTGACGGAACCAGTGCCAACGTCTCTGTGAATGCGAAGGTCGAAGGACGTACCGACGGGCCAACCGGGGCCGAATGGATCACGCTGCCAAGCACGGGCATGGCCGAGCAGGAATTTCTGAGCGCATTGATCGAGAATGTGACCGGCGCTGCGCCCTCAACTTCACGTACCAAGTCAGATTTGAATTTCAAATTTTCAGTCGTCCTGGCGAACACAGCGACCAAGGTCGTCAGTGTCGACGCAACTCCTAATTCAGTAGTAATCAATGCAAATCCTAAATCAACTCGAAACTAAACCCATTCCTCTCGAAGAAGAAGAGCGCCGGCACACGCGCCGTCTGCTCATCGGAATTCTTTGTGCGCTGATTCTTACGGGAAGCGTTTTTGGCGGATATATATATCTGCGGAAACGACACGAGCGCCAGGTCGCCGCGAGCGAAGCGGCGGCAGCAGAGGCGAACCGCAAAGTTCCGCCAAAGGTCGAAGTCCTCGTCGACGATGCCGTAACCAACGGTGGGAAGAGCGTGCTGGCGGGCACCGTCCATAACATTTCCAATGAGCCGCTGCACAACATAGCCGTCGAATTGCAGTTACGAAAGCGAACGGGCAGCACAGTCGAAACCCGAGTAATAACACCCGATTCGACCGAGCTTCCACCCGACGGTCGCGCGCGTTATCAGGTCGAAGTGCCGGTTCAGGAATACGTCTCGGCGACTTTTCTGCGCGTCGTCGGTGGAAATGATCGCGCGGCTGTTCCGTCGAAAGCCATGCCCGGCGCCCCGCGCCCAGCGATGGAAGCGCCGGCGCCAAAGACCATCATCGTCGGTCGTCCGGCGCCCAAAGAGGGAGAATTCCTTAACAGCGAAAAGAATCCGCAGAAGGTTCCCTAGTCCAAGTCACGGATGATAGGTGATGACTGATATTCATAAATCATCACCTAATATTTTCTAACCTCAGCCAACGTCTCCCCGCTTTCGTTCGTCACAGCACGTACCGCGCGCTTGAGCCGGGAACTACCATTCGGCTACGATTACCGCGATTGATACGATGTTGTCGCTCTCATATCATCAATGCATCTTTCGCGCGTTGTTGCTGACTGCCGCTCTTTTCGTATTTGCCTGCGCGGCTTCCGCGCAAATCGCGCCGCAACCCAGCGCCTCACCTCCTTCGGATCCGACGCAGAACAATTCGAAGGATGACAAGGACGTGAGCTTCGGATCGCCCGAAAACGAGAATCGGGCGAAGATGGAAATCAAGGAAGAGAAAAAAAAGTACGACGAACATGTCGCCCGCGCTCGAGAAGTTTCAGATCTCGCATCCCAACTATCCGACCATTATGAAAAGCAACGTTCCTTCGTTGCTGACGATGCGAAACGGATTGAGCGCATGGAAAAGCTTACTAAGAAAATTCGCAACGACGCCGGCGGCTCGGATTCAGACGCGGATGCCGACATCAAAGACATACCGGCGGACACGAAATCGCTGGTTAAGCGCGTGGCGGAACTCGCCGACGAGTTGCACAAACTTGTCGAGAAGACCCCGCGCCAGGTCGTCTCGGCTGCGGTCATCGGTCAAGCCAACAGATTGTTAGGATTAGTTCAGCATCTGAGAGAGGTCAGCCGATAAGTCTGTGAACTTCAATCGACCAATCGCAATTATCATCGCGTTTATCGCTCTCGCGTTGGTGTTTCTACCCACGAGTTATCGTTTAGAGGCCGCACTTGTGCGGCCAACTGTCGAGCGGACAAGTCCGCTCGCTAAACGGCCGCGAGAAAAAGATCGAGAAAACCAGAACCAGGATGACGACGTCGTCCGCGTGAGCACCGATCTTGTGGTAGTGAACGCCACGGTGATCGATAAGGATGGAAAGTTCGTCACCGGACTAAAACGCGGCGACTTTCAAATATTCGAAGATGGCGCCGCGCAAAAGGTTTCCACCTTCAGCGCCGAAGAGACTCCGTTTGCCGCTGCGATTCTGCTCGACACCTCCGGCAGCATGGAAGCGCGTCTGACGCTTGGCCGTGGAGCGGCGATTCATTTTCTTGATGGATTGCGCGATCAGGACGTCGCGGCCTTCTACAACTTTGATACGAAGGTCGAACAGCTTCAGGATTTTTCTCCGGGGCGCGACCTGCCGGCCAAGGCGTATGGTTTACGGAGCAGAACGATGACGGCGCTCAACGACGCCGTGCTCCGGGCCGCGGACGATCTCGCAAAGCGCGAAGAGAAGCGTCGCGCGATCGTGATCCTTTCTGACGGTGGCGAGAATTACAGTCGCGCCAGCTCGGAGAAAGCTCTCGATCATGCGTTGGCAGCGGGCGTCACCATTTACGGAGTGAACATGGCCGAGCGAGGCCCAGGGCGCGACGTGGCAGCGATTTCAATTCTGAAACAATTTGCCGAAAAGAGCGGCGGACGGTACATCGACACGCCCGGGGGGCAGGAGTTGCGCGACGCGTTCGCCGAAGTCGCGCAAGAACTCGGACGCCAATACACAATCAGCTATCGTCCGACGAATCGCGCCCGCGATGGGAAATGGCACACGATTGAAGTAAAGCTTCCACGCGTAGACGTTACGGTAAGGAATCGAAAAGGCTACAAAGCACCGAAGGGCTGATGGAGCGCACGCATCCCTGCGTGCGGTTCGCCGGCATCCTGCCTGCGCAGGTCGGTAGTCTTTCTAAATACTCGTTTCATTCCGTGCCCGTTCGCGATGGCGCTCAATCGCCATTTCGATCAGTTGATCGATCACGCGCGAAAAAGGAACGCCGGTAGCCTCCCACATTTTAGGAAAGCCGGACACATCGGTCAGACCTGGCAACGTGTTTATTTCGTTAACCAACAAGTCGCCGTCTTTCTTCAAGAAGAAATCTACCCGAGATAATCCTGAAGCATCGATCGCTTTGTAGGCCGTAGCGGCCATGCTCTGAATCTTTTTGGTTATCGCCTTTGAGATTTTGGCAGGGACGATAAAATCTACATTGCCGGTGCTCGAATATTTTTCGGTGTAGTCGAGGAAACGCGCGGACTCTTCGTGAATCACGTATTCGCCCGGCAGGCTGGCGCGTGGCTGGTCGTTGCCCATGACAGCGCATTCCAACTCGCGGGCCTCGATCAACTCTTCGACCATGACCTTTCGATCGTAACGCGCAGCTAAATCGATCGCCTTCGCTAACGAAGTTTTGTCAATCGCTTTTGAAACGCCAACCGATGAACCAAGATTCGCCGGTTTAACGAAACAGGGAAACCCAATCTCCCGCGCGATGCGGCGAGTAACCTTCGCCTGGTTCTTCTCCCAATCTGATCGGAGCAACCAGGAGTGACGACAAATTGGTAAACCTGCTTCTTTGAACAGGGCCTTCATGGTGACCTTGTCCATGCCACAGGCCGATGCCAGCGTCCCACAGCCGACGAACGGAATCGCGGCCATTTCCAGCAGACCTTGAATTGTTCCATCCTCGCCGAACGTTCCGTGGAGGACGGGAAAGACTACGTCAAGTCGTTCACTCTTCGCCGGACCGCCATCCAATTTCATCAGACCGTTTCGCGATGGATCGCCAATGATCGCCACGTCTTGTTTCGAATTTCCCAGATTCTGTTTAGCCAGCAGACGCTGAGCAGACGCCGGCAATAATTCCGCGGCTGCTGCCGGCGCGAGCCAGTTCCCTTCCTTAGTAATCGCGATCGGCACGACCTCGTACCTGGATTTATCAATCGCTTCGATTACCGAACGAGCCGAGCGAATCGACACTTCGTGTTCGCCGGATCGTCCGCCAAAAACTATTCCTATGCGAAGTTTGGTTTTCATAGAGACATCAACCACAGAGGACACAGAGAAGAACAACAACTTACAGAATCGTCTTTCCCAATGCCGACAGAATTATTTCCAAGCCCAAAATCGCGGTCCGATTATTTACGTCAAGTGCCGTGTTGATCTCCACAACTTCGAGCGATTGCATGCCGCCGGCTTCGGCAATCTTCTCCATCGCGAGATGTGCTTCGCGATACGTCAATCCGCCGCGTACCAAAGTTCCCGAGCCGGGTGCGTCACCGGGATCGAGAACGTCGACATCAAAAGTCACCGCGTAACCACCACTGCCTTGTTGGGCAATGCTAATTGCTTCGTCGATGCAAACGGCCAGGCCGCGCTCGTCGATTTCGCGCATGGTGAAAAACCTCATCCCGAGTTTCCGAATTAATTCGCGCTCACCCGGATCGAGATCGCGCGCGCCGACGTGCGCACAACACCTCGGATCGAACTTGGGCGCGAAGCCACCGACATTGACCAGTTCCGGCGCACCGTAACCAAGCAGCGCCGCCAAAGGCATTCCATGGATGTTCCCCGATGGCGTGGTATCGGGCGTGTTCATGTCGGCGTGCGCATCGAGGTAAATGAGCCCGAGCCTTTGATCGCGTTTGCGAAAAGCTTTCACGACCCCGGCCAACGAACCAATCGCGATCGAGTGATCGCCGCCAATCGTGATCGGCAATTCACCCGCGTCAACGATGCTCTCGGTTTGGACGCACAGACGCTCGCACGCGTCATGAATGTCCGTCAGATACTTCAACCTCTCGTCAAAGCCAGGCCGCGTTGGTGATCGTCCGACCGGCAAATCGCCGCGATCGTTAACTTCGTATCCGAGACCCGCGATCTGTTGCGCCAGTCCCGCGACGCGGATCGCTGCGGGACCCAGATGCACGCCGGCCATACTTTGGCCATAACTCAACGGCACGCCAAGAATGCCGACCGTCTTACCGGCGCCCGGCAATTCGTTGCTCACCGTTTCGAATGAATCTTTTGCTATTACCATGCGCTTATGGTTCCCACTCGAACGCGACCTCCGAAACTGCGGTGTCGGGATCCGTTCCGTAGTAAACCGATTCTATCACCAGCCGCACCCAACGCGTTCGAATTGAACCGACGTCGATTTTTTGCGCCTCCATGCGGTCGTCAAAATTCAATTTGCGCGAGCTGCCGTCCGAGAATTGTGCGGTCACGGTAGCCAGACGATTGTTCTGTGCCCAGATGTACGGGCTCTTGAAGTAGCCGGGCTGAATCAGAATTCGATGCAAATTAATCTCTCGATCGAAATCGTAGCGAATCCATTCGCCCAGACCCGGACCGTCGACACCTTCAATCCATGCGGTGCCGCGCTTTCCGTCCATCGTGTTCGCCGGGTAATACGTGTTCGCCTGAACTGCCATCCGAACTGACGAAGCGGACGCGGTGATCTTCAGCGATGTTTGCGACTCCGGTGTTGGCTGATCCTGGGTATCAGGTGTCTGACTTGCCCGGCGACCTGGACTCGGCGATGAGCCCTCTTTAACGGTCGGGCTATCACTCCGGCTAGCCGTGGTTGAATCGTTCGAACTGTTTTGTCTGAAGACAAAGAATGCCGCAATGCCGACCAGCGCCAGCAGCAACAATGCAATCACAACGACACCGACAGTCAGAATCGGATTAGATCGTCGCTCATCAGCTTGGGGTGCTGCGTTGCCCCTGAGGTAAGACGGGATCGTTGGCGCTGAAGATTTCTGCGTCGGGGCAACTGGTGACGGCAGAATCTCAGTCGCGGGCGGATTCGCGTCTCGCGTGATTGCTGAGAGCGGTGTTCCATCTTCCAGACAGAATCTCAGCGTGTCGTCGTTGTATTGCCGATTGCATTTCTGACAACGCTTCATGTCGGAATCATCCGCAGATTTCACAGATTACGCAGAAAGAAATTAGGTACGATCTGAAATAGAAAAGTTCGCAGTCTTGTCTCTCTTCTCTTCTAATCGGTGTAATCTGCGTAATCTGTGGATTATTTCTGAATGATCGCTACGGCCTCTTCAGGAGTGTTTGCAAAGCTCAAAATCTGCACGTCGCTGTTGTCAACAGCCAGATTCTTTTGCCACGCCTCAAGCACCGGCGGCCAGCAATCACCGAGCAGAACCAGCGGCCGCGGCTCAAGCACACGAGTCTGCATTTTGTTCCAAACCAACGAAATCTCTGTGACGGTCCCCATACCGCCGCGCAACGCGATGTAGCCGACCGATTGCACAATCAGCCGCTGCAGCCGTTCGTAAAAATGTGCGGACGGAATTTTTTCAGTCAGGTAACGATTCGGTTCGATGGTGAACTGGTTCATCGTGATGCCGATGACGCGCCCGCCCCGTTCGTGCGCGCCGCGGCTAGCAGCTTCCATCACGCCGGAATAACCACCCGTGCAGATCGTGTAACCCGCATCAGCAAGTAACTCGCCGACTCGCAGTGCTTGTGAGTACGCGAGATCCGATTCGACGCACTTCGATCCGCCGAAGATAGTTACGATTCTTTCGTCAGAACTCACTGTGGTTTCCCGTCCTTGCTCCACTGCGGTTTGAAATCTGTATTAACCAGCCACTCGACCGGCACAACCATTGAGGCAATCGCCTCCGTCATGTGCGCGAAATCAACGCGGCTTAGATCGTCGCTTGGACGATGATAATCGGAATGCAGACCGTAGCTGGAAACTGTGTGCGCGATTATTCCCTTGCGCGCGAGGACGTAGTTGTCTGAGCGCTGAAAGAAGTGTTGCTCGGGATGCGGATCGGCGACCAGCCGCGCGCCGTGAGCGGCGAGTTGCGCACCAAGATCCGATCGTTCGTAGCCGGTCAGCCACAACGTATGTGGCGCGACGGCGGCGTCCGGCCGCCCAATCATTTCAAACTCAAGATTAGCGACAAAGCTATCCACCGGAACCGGCGGATGCTCCTGAAAATAGCGCGCGCCGTAGCCGCCAATTTCTTCGCTGCCGAACAACGCAAATACGACGGTACGTTTAGGTCGTGGTCCTTTCGACAACGCTTCAGCCAATTCGAGCACTGCAGTAACGCCCGATGCATCGTCATCCGCGCCGTTGAAAATATTGTCGCCGGGCATCCCTTCACGCACGCCAAGGTGATCGAGATGCGCCGATAACAGGATCGTTTCCTTCGAGAGCTTTGGGTCGCTGCCGGGAATGATTCCGATCACATTCGTCGTCGTCGCATCCGCCGGTGGTGCGCTCGGGTTGCCACGCTGCCGGCGCTGAAACTTTACCGTTTGCAAATAGCCGCCATCGTCGCCCGCAGGTTTGATCTTCAGCAGTTTCAATTGCGATGCGATGTACTGTGCGGCTCGCAATTCATCCGGAGTCGCGCTGCCCCGTCCGCGCATTTCATCGCTCGCCAACCCGTTCATGTAACGGCGCACCGATTCTTCCGAGACGGTTGATTTCGCGGGCGCGCGCTGAGCAACGACGGCGGACTGAGCCGCGAATCCTGCGAATATGAAAGAGAGCGAAAGGAGGGTTGAGAGAATTCGATGTGTGAACGAGCGGATCATTTTGCTGCCTCGCCGCTGATCATCAGCGAGCCGATTTCTTTATAACTCACCAGGTCTTCGCGGCTTTGGAAGGAACCGCCGGTATAGTTCTCAGGAATTGGGGTTGGATCGATCAGACGCTCGTCGGAAATGTTCACGAAACCGGCGTCGATAAAGAGTGATCGGTAGTCATCAATGCTCAACAACTCGACCGGCACTTTCAGAGTGTCGATCCACTGATGCGTCGCTTCGTTCTCCCAATAAAGATCGACAACCGCGACGAACAAACCGCTGCCTTTTAGAACGCGATGAATTTCGGCCAGCGCTTTCGGAATATCGCGATAGTAGTAGAGCGATTCCATCGAGAACGCATGCGTGAATTCGTAGTCGCCGAACGGTAATTGCTCGGCGCTGGCGACTTCGTACTCGACATGTGCGTGGGATTTCGATGATTCACGCGCGAGCCGAACCATCTCGTCGGAAATGTCTATGCCGGTCACGCGCCCGTTGAATGCGTAGTCCGCGAGCAGACGCGTCGCCCATCCTGATCCGCAACCGACATCCAGCACGCGCGCTTCGGGAGTAACACGCATCTTGGCGATCGCCTGCTCGCCGACAGGACGATGCCCGCGCTCCATGCTTTCGCCCTTACCGGCGCGCGCCCATTCGTTGAATTCGTTGCGGAGCTGTTCACTCATAATTGATTCATTGGCTCATTGATTCATTGGTTCAATGATCAGTCTTGGCTGCGATAGCTCCAAAGTAGATCGGGAACAAGTTCTGGGTATGGATCTATGAGTCAATCAACCAATGAGTCAATGAATCAATGAGTCAATATTCTACGGCTTCAATCGATAAAGCATCCTGGGAAACGGAATCGTTTCGCGCACATGTTCGATGCCGCACATCCAGGCCGTGCAGCGCTCAATCCCCATCCCGAAGCCTGAATGCGGCACGCTGCCGTAACGACGCAAGTCCAGATACCACTCGAATGCTTCTTTCGGTAGCCCGTGCGCAACGATCTGCTGTTCGAGAAACTCAACTGACGTAGCGCGCTCGCCACCGCCAATCACCTCGCCATAGCCTTCGGGCGCGAGCACATCAACGCCGAGCGCATATTCTTCGTGCTCGGGGTCGCGCTTCATATAGAACGCCTTCACCACCGCGGGGTAATGATGAACCATGAGCGGGCGGTCGTACTTGCTGGACAAATAAGTTTCGTCGGGCGCGCCGAGGTCTCCACCCCACTCGAATTTGCTTTCGAGCGCGCCTTGTTCAAACCCTTCGTGCAGCATCTTCGCCGCCTCGTCGTAATGCAGACGCGGAAACGGCGGCACAATCGCCTCGAGTTTTGCGGTGTCGCGTTCGAGTGTCTTCAATTCTTCCTGTCGCGTCTCCAAAACTCTCTGAGCGATAAACGAGAGGAAACGCTCGGCCAAATTCATCACATCGTCGAGCGTCGCGTACGTCATCTCTGGCTCGACCATCCAGAATTCAGTCAGGTGCCGACGGGTCTTTGATTTTTCGGCGCGAAATGTTGGACCAAAACAATAAACTTTCCCGAACGCGGCCGCAGTGGCTTCGTTGTAAAGCTGACCCGATTGCGTCAGGTAGGCCTTCTCGTCTCCGAAATAATCGACCTCGAAAAGAGTCGTCGTGCCTTCGCAAGCCGCCGGCGTAAAGATCGGCGTGTCACACAAAGTAAAGCCGTCGCTGTCGAGAAAATCGCGCACGGCTTTGACCACCGTGTGCCGCACTTTCAGAATCGCGTGCTGCTTTTTAGAGCGCAGCCACAGATGCCGGTTGTCCAAAAGAAATTCCGGCCCATGCTCCTTCGGCGTGATCGGAAAGTCGTGTGCGTTCTGAATCACTTCCGCATTGGTGACGTCGATTTCGACGCCCCCGGGTGCCCGCGCGTCTTCGCGAACGCGACCGGTCACGACCAGCGATGACTCCTGCCCAAGCGGTTTCAGCGCCTCCCAAAGTTCAGCGCTCACTGAATTCTTCACGACGACGCCCTGAACGATGCCGGTGCCATCACGCAATTGCGGAAACATCAATTTCCCGCTCGAGCGCATGTTGTAAAGCCAGCCCTTCAGGGTGACTTCTTCACCGACGTGTTTTAGTAAATCCTTGATGTATGTTTGCATCTTTATGAAGTCCGTGCAGCGGACTTTTGATAATAGCCCAGCACTTCAGTGCTGGGAAAGGATCATGATATTAAAAACAAAGCCCGTGAAACGGGCGACAGAGTGTCTATTTGTTGGGAAGCCCAGCAAGTGGTAAGCAACTCGTCTCAGAATTCCGCCGCTACCTCACTAGTGCATTGTCCCGATGCTTCTGTCGTCCGCTTCGCGGACTTCGAGAAAGATCCGCCGCCACGCTCCCCAGCGATGAATCGCTGGGCTATTTCCGATCGTCCGCTTCGCGGACTCAGCGCTCTCCAATTCTTTCTTTAATCATTCGCTGCAAAACCGGAAACCGTTCGAGCCACTCAGCCGCTTGCAGCACAATCGAAAGTGTCGGCTGAATGTGTCGCTCGTAAAAGGCGCCGCGGCCGCACACTGCCGTTTGATACGAGAATGTCCCGGTCGCTTTCAGCCCACGCTGAATCGTCATCAAACGAAATTCTTTCGAGAAGTCGTCCGGGTCGATCGCGTCCAATCCGTTTCGCACGCGTGCGTCCAGAAAGAACAATCGATGCGCGCGGACTTCAGCCAAAGACGGCGGCGCAGGTTGTCGATCGAGCAGCAGCGAAACCAAATCATAAGTCGCAGGTCCCATGCGCGCATCCTGATGATCGACGATGCGAATCTTGCCGGCCTTGTCCACCATGAGGTTCGCCGTGTGATAGTCACGATGACACAACACCCGCGGACACGCCGACAACTCTGCCGCGATGTCGTTCAATTCGACTTTCAGCTCGGCGGCCTGGCCATGAGTCAGTGATTCCTTGCGCAGGCTGGTGAAGAAATGCTCGAAAAAGAAATTAAGTTCCCACGCGAGTTTCGCCTCGTCGAAAGCCAGGCGACAAGCGATTGAATCGAGCTCGATCGCCTTGGCCGTGGCGGCTTGAATGCGGGCGATGATCTCGATTGCCTGCTCGAGCAAACTCTCCTTCTCTTCGTCGGAGACTTCTTCGAAGACCTGACATAATTGTCTGCTGCCCAAATCCTCCTGCACGATTATTCCCAAGCTGCCATCGACGTCGTAGACCTCCGGAACCGGCAAGTTGGATTCAACAAATAATCGGGTAACGTCAAGATACGGATGAACCGCCGGATCGAACGGTTCTGGATAAACCGCGGCGACGGCCGTGCCTTTATCCCAGGGGACGCGAAAGTATTCCCGCGTCGAGGCGTCAGGAGTCAGAGCCACGATCTCCTGCGCGCGCGCAGGCTGACGATCGGTCACATAACTCATAATGCGATCGAGCGCAGTGGCCGCGAACGCGTTGGGCCCGATTTGAATAGCTGAACTCATGCAGTGATAAATCAGGGTGTTGGGTTTGGGGTGTTGGGTGTAAGTTCAAGCCGACAGAACAGACAGTATGTTTAGTTGATTCGGCCTGCGAAACCTACACCCTACACCCCAAACCCGACACCCTGTTCTGGTTTAAGCGAATCTTATCACTGCGATAAGGGGACAACAAACTTCTCGCCTGCGAACGTACCTTTCAGAGCTTTCGCCGGCCGGGTTTTCCCGGCCACAAGGTCCGCGCGGACGATCACCGCATTATGAAATTGCTCGCCCTCAGCGATGCGCACGCCGTCGCCGGCGATGGTTCTCTCGAGTTTTGCATTCGGCTCAATGGTTACATCATTCCAAAGAACTGATTCGCTGACGCCGGCCGACGGATCAATCGAAGCATTTCGTCCGATGTAAACGTCGCGGCCTTCTAGTTTGAGCAGCGCTAAACTAATGTCGAGATACCTTTGCAGCGTCGACAATTCGTACCACATGCCGGTCGCGACATGCGCGACGATGCGTTCACCTTTAGCAATCGCTTGCGGATATACATCAACGGTTGAATGCGAAAAGACACCGCGTGGAATGTAATCAAAGATGCGCGGCTCGAGGATTTGAATCCCGGTAAACATCAAGGGTGCTTCATCGGCCGGCGTCACGGCTGATTGCGTCGGCATCCCGTGGAATCCAGTCACCAAGCCATCGTTAGTTTCAACCATGCTGAACTTTTCAAACTTGGAATTTCGCAACAGCACCAGCGTGGCCAGGGCATTTCGCTCGCGATGCACCTTCAGCGCCGCATTCAGATCGATATCTGTAATTAGCTTGCCATTGATAACGACAAACGTCTCTCGATCGAGCAAATCGCGAGCATTGTCGAGCGCGCCGCTGGTGCCCAAAATCTTCGGCTCATGCACGTATTTCAGATTGACGCGGAATGCGCTGCCATCGCCCAACGACGATTGAACCGACTCTGGCCGATGATGAAGATTCACAACCACATCGCGGATGCCGAAGCGGGCGAGATACTCGGCAACGTAACCGACGAGCGGCTTGCCCAAAACGGGCAGCGCGGGCTTGGTTCGATCGGCAGTCAACGGCCACAGGCGCTCTCCATAACCGGCAGCCAGAATCATCGCGTTCATCTCAAACATCATAACAGACGAAGTGTTGTCAGAAGTCCGACGACGGACTGCCACGCTCTGGCCCACACACCGACGCGGAATCTCACATTGAATACGACGGGCACGTGTCGTAAGCTACGCCCGTAGTCATACCCTTTGCCGGAATTATCCTAGTAAATGCCATCAGACAAATTCTTTTCGCTTCCCGTCGAGCAGCAAGTCGGACAATTCTTTTTCATCGGTCTTCCCGGTACTGAGATCGATTCAGAGGCGCGCGAACTCATTAAAGAGATTCAGCCCGGCGGCATAATTCTTTTTGGGCGCAACGTTGAGTCGCCACAACAGGTACGCACACTGCTCGACGACGCTCGTGCCTTAGTTGCTACGCCGGTGCTGTGCGGCGTCGATCAAGAAGGCGGCTTGGTCGATCGCCTGCGCGAGATTTTCCCACCGATGCCATCGGCACGCGCTCTTCGCCAGCATGGCGATCTCGCGGGTGTCCGCATGCTCGGACAAGTGACCGGCGAATTGCTCCGGATGCTCGGCTTTGATATTAACTTCGCGCCGGTGATGTCCATCATCACGCAGGAACGGAGTCAACTGACCAACGGTTTGTATTCGCGTTCGTTCGGCAGTTCGCCGGGAGAAGTTCTGGGATACACGACGGTTTACATGCGCGGCTTGCAAGGAACGGGTTGTCTCGGCTGCCTGAAACACTTTCCTGGGATCGGCGCGGGAGGCGTTGACTCGCACATCGAGATGCCGCTCGTGCCCTTATCGCGGGACGATTTGCTCGCGCAGGACCTCGCGCCGTACATCGAATTATTTCAGCGTCCCGACGATCGCGTGCGCGTGGTGATGGTCAGCCATGGCGGATTCCCCAACATCGATATCAAGCGCGGAACGACCGGCGGTTTGATTGAGCCGGCTTCAATCAGTGAGCGAATAGTAAATAATCTGCTGCGGCAGGAACTCGGCTACAAACACCTGGTCGTGACCGACGACCTGGAGATGGGGGCCATCGCGAAGCAATTCGAGATTGAAGATGCCTCAAACAGAGCATTCTCTGCCGGCGAGGACATGCTGCTAATTTGCGCGACGCCGGAAACCATACGCCGCGGTTATCACGGTTTGCTGAAGTCTGTACGTGATAAGGGGTTCACTGAACGGCGACTGCAGGGATCTCTCAGGCGCATCGCTGCGACCAAGGCCCTGTTGCGGCCACCAGTGGAACTGGACATGAACCGCTACGATCAATTGGCGAATGAGATCAAAGAGTTGAACAAGAGACTTGATTACGTCTATCCAGGAGAATCGCATGCGTAATCGCCTGACAAAGAAAAGAGGTCGCCCATGGCTGGTCTTCGTTCTGTGTTTGCTGGCCATTCTGTCGGCGGCAAGTTCCTGCCGGCGCACGCGCAGCAGCGCGTTTGTCGTTGCGCTCAGCGACAATGTTAAGACGATCGATCCGATCGGTTCGCCGTCCGTCGATGCGGCCAGTGAGCGCGTGCGCTCGCTAATGTTCAATTCGTTGGTTAAGAAAGACGAAAAATTCGATTACGTGCCGGAGCTGGCATCAGATATCAAGCGTTCCGACGATGGGCTCACTTTCACTTTCACTTTGCGACAAGGCGTGACGTTTCACGACGGCCGGCCGTTCACCTCGGCCGATGCCAAGTACACACTGGACACAGTTCTCGCTTCGACGTTCGCGAAGACGGCGAGTTTCTTCGAAGGCTCAGGCGCCAATAAGACTGCTTATGTTAAGAGCGTTACCGCGCCCGATGCCAACACGCTGGTAATTCAACTGAACAAGCAATGGACGGGACTGCTGCCAAACCTGGTTCCTATCGCGATCATTCCCAGGGACAGCTATGAATCACAGAAGACGCATCCCCTCGGCACCGGGCCCTTCAAGTTCAAGAGCTACGATTCGGCGCAACAGATCGTCGATCTCGAAGCGAATCCAAACTACTACGAGGGAGCGCCGCACATTCAGAATCTGCGCGCGCGCGTGATCAGCGATTCGAACGCCTTGCAGACTGAATTGCGCAGCGGTCGCGTCGACATTGCTCCTTTGCCGACCAGTCTTTCGCCTGATGCAATCAAATCGCTGAGCCAGGATCCAAACCTGAACGTGCAAAAATTCCCGGGCTCGAATCTAAATCTTTTGACCTTCAACACCGCGGAAGCGCCGCTCGACAATGTGAAGGTCCGGCAAGCGATCGCATACGCAATCGATCGAGAGAGCATGATTCGCGACTTGCTCCAGGGGCAAGGAAATATCGCCCACTCAATTTTGCCGGAAGAGTCGTGGGCCTACACGCAGGGACAAACCTATCAATTCGATCCGGCCGCGGCGAAGAAACTTCTGGATGAAGCCGGCTTTCGCGATCCGGATGGCGATGGGCCGCAGATGCGATTCAGTAAGCCGATCATTTTCCGAATCTCAGGCAGCAGCGGTTCCGCGCGACAGTACGCCGGCGTAATTCAAAATTACTTAAAGGACGTTGGTATTCCCGTTTCGATCGAAACGTCAGAGCTGAATGTCTTGTTCGAGTTTCTGCGCCGTGGTCAATTTCAGATGACTTACGGTCAGTGGGTTGGCGGCAATCAGGATCCGATCTTCTATCGCGATCTGTTTGCGTCATCTGAGATTCCGACCGAAACGCGGGCCTCGCGCAATCGAAGCCGCTATCAGAATCCCGAACTCGACAAGATTTTGGAGGAAGCCGCCAACACTTACGATCATTCGAAAGCTGCGCCGTTGTACGCCAGGGCGCAGTCGATCGTCAGCCGCGATGTGCCGGTCTTCCCGCTCTGGTATCAGGCAAACATGGTCATCGCCAAAAAGAATGTCGGCAACATGCATGTGAACGCCAGCGGCGATTGGGGATTCGTGAAGGATCTGACGGTGCAGTAAGTGTCAGAAGCCCGACCGTTAGGGAGGGCAACTATCCAAAAATGCCCTTGCTTACGCGCGGGCTTCTGACACTAACTCTTATTAAAACTTTCCACCAGCACCTGTAACTTTCTTAGACTGTCGCCTGACACACCAACAAACTCCACACCCGCACCCGTGGGCGGCGCTCCTTCCATCACGCGCAACTGGTAACGGACTGCTCCGCGCAACGTAATTGTGCCGACTCTTTCGGCGGTCCACTTAAGATGGATTTCCTGTCCTGAATCCAATTCACGTTTTGTCGCGAGAAAGCATCCGCTGACGCTGAGACTCGTAACGCGATCGTAGTATTCGCATTCCGGACTCCAACCCCAATCGGCGAAAAATTCAACCGTGATGCGCGGATGCCTGCGTTGTTCGATCGTTCCCATATTCAAAATTGCGCGAGGATGCTTGACCAGGCGATCACACCTTCGCGAATCAGCTTTGGTTCATTAGTCGTAGCGTCGACTACGGTCGATGGCTGATCGCCGGACGCTTCGCCGCCATCGACGATCAAATCGATCGCGTCGCCAAAGTAATCCTGGACTGCTTGTGCGCTTCGGGCCGGGGCAGCGTGTGTAGGATTGGCGCTGGTTGCTGTGAGCGCGCCGCCGCAGGCCCTGACCAACGCGCGCACTTTATCATCGTTCGGCAAACGCACACCAACAGTTTTTGTGCCGGCGGTGATTTCATCGGGCACGTCTGCAGTGGCTCTGCCGATCAGGGTAAGCGGACCCGGCCAGAATTGGTTCGCGAGACCCTCAAATGCCGGCGAGCGTTCAGTGATGAATCGGTCGACCCGCTCAAAATCGCTGATCACGATCAAGATCGGCTTTCGGTCTTCCCGGCCCTTGAGTTTCTTGATTGCTTGAACTGCTTGACGATTGAGAGGGTCCGCGCCAAGTCCGTAGAAAGTATCGGTGCGAAAGCCGATGACGCCGCCATGCGCGATTATCTCAGCGGCTTGTTTGTAAGTTTGCGGGCTATCGTCGAGGAGCACTGGATCGCCTTCTCTGTGTCCTCTGTGGTTATGAGATCTTAACCCCGAACCCCAGGCCATCGCCCACAGCCAAAACCTGCGCGCGCAACTGAGGGTGATTCACAAAATATTGATTGAACTCGCGGAGCGCTTCCGTTGAAGCCTTCTGATCTTCCGAACGGATTTCACCTGCGACTTGCCCGCCCCAGAGCAGATTGTCGCAAATGACAATGCCCCCCAAGCGCAGCTTTGGCAAAGCGAGATCGAGATAACCGCGATACTCCTCTTTCACGGCATCGATGAAAAGCAGATCAACCGTTTGGTTCAGTTGGGGAATGACCTCGAGCGCATAGCCTCTGTGAATATCAACTTGCTGACGCATACCCGCGCGCAACAAATACTTCTCTGCAGCCCCGATCATCTCGTCGCTCGGATCGATTGTCAGCACGTGCCCGTCGTCGCCCATTCCGCGCAGCAAATGAATGACTGAATAACCGATGGCCATTCCGCATTCCAGAGCGCGCTTGGCATTGATTGCCCGCGCAGTGATTTCCAGGAACAGCGCGACTTCGCGATCGGCAATCGGCACGCGATGCTCGGCCGCGTACGCCTCCATCTCTGTCAGCAGCGCATCGCTCGCCGGCAGCAGATTATCCAGATACTCCGCTTGTTCGCGTTGAATGATGGCGTCGAGTTTAGCTTTCATGTCTGAGGGATTATAGTGCCGCCGTTACAGAACCGCGAGCGGTAGCGAGCGGGATAAAGTCGAATCCTAGTTTAGCGGCGCACCCTGATCCTCAACGACGTAGGTGATCGCGTTTGCAAGTTCTTCTTCAGTCCAGATGTATCTTCTGCTGCCACCTCTGGACCAGGGACTAAGATCACTTCGCCAACTGCCTGAGTCTCTCATTGCCCGGGTGGCATTTGCTTTCAACACAAGCAACATTCTTCTCGCGCTATAGTTCGCGGTAACAACACAATGAAGATGGTTGGTCCTGACATTCAGCGCCCAAAGAGTCCATTTTCGAATTCGGCAAGTCTCCTTGATCCCAACCTCGATCGCCGCTCGTTGATGCGAATCAAACTTGACCGGCGGCTGTTTGAGCAGCCGGTTCTCGGTTTCTTTTCTGCGCGCGCTGGCGGCAATGCAGGTGTTCCATATCTGCGATGATACCGATCAATCGAGCCTCGTTCGTCGCCGTGCATCCAGGTTCCGTATGAGCGAAACGTGATGAGATAAGCTACCGGCGTGTGGTCGTCGTTGAACTCACGTTGCATGGGAGTTTCCAGGGGCTTCTTTATCCCGCTCGCTACCGCCCGCGGTTCTGTACCGAGTTTCTTCGTTCGGACTGACAGATTGCTGGCTTATCGCCAGTCCAATGACTTCTTTTGAAATTCGAGTGAGGTAACGTGTTCCGGAAATGATTTCCAGACGGAACGCCGACATGCCGCAAAAATATCACTCTTGTCGATCTTTGTCAGTGCCCACGGCCACATATCGTCTTCCCAGGCCCAACTCTCTCAACTTATGCTGCAAAGACTGGCGGTGCATTCCCAGGACTGAGGCCGCGCGCGTGACGTTGCCGCCCGATTCTTCCAAACAGCGTGCGATGTAGCGACGCTCAAATTCACGGCGATCGTCACGAAAGTCGGAGGTGTACGGCACCACCAAATTTCCGTTCGACGAAAGTTCAGCGATTTGCGGAGATGATTTCGCCGTGGACTCTTCACCGAGGTCTATGGCATTTAGCTCGTCACCTTCTGACATGATCGCGGCACGCTCGATCACGTTCTTCAATTCGCGCACGTTGCCGGGCCAGTCGTATTCGATCAATTGCCGCAGCGCATCGCGGCCGAGCGCCCGTTCGGGAAGTTTGTGGCGTTCACATGCCTGCCGCGCGAATGCCGCCGCCAACCCCGGAATATCCTCACGTCGTTCGCGCAGGGGGGCGATGTCAATCGTTACGACACGTAGCCGATAGAAAAGATCCGCGCGAAAGTTTCCGTTTTCAATCTCTTCTTCCAAAGCGCGATGCGTCGCGCTCACAATACGCACGTCCACCGGAATTGATTCGTCGCCGCCGAGTCTTTCGATGCGTCGATCTTCGAGTGCACGCAGCAGCTTCGCTTGCACGTTGGCGCTCATGTCGCCAATTTCATCCAGAAACAAAGTGCCGCCGTTTGCCTGCTCGAATTTTCCTTTGCGCCGCGCCGCCGCCCCGGTAAAAGCGCCTTTTTCATGGCCGAAAAGCTCAGATTCGATTAGCTCAGTTGGCAATGCTGCGCAGTTCACGGCTATAAACGCACCGCTTCGGCGCGTCGTGCTTCGCTCGTGAAGCTCGCGCGCAACCAGCTCCTTCCCCGTGCCGGATTCGCCCCGAACCAAAACCGTTGCATCGGTGTCGGCGACTTTGTCGATCATCGCGCGCACTTGCTGCATCGCCCGCGAATTTCCCAGCAGCGCTCCGCGCTGTGAGGCTTCGATCTCAATGCGACGCCGCAGCGATTCGTTCTCGCGACGCAGCTTGATATTTTCGAACGCGTTCTTGACGACCAGACGCAGCTCGTCCAGCTCAAACGGTTTAGAAAGATAATCGTAGGCGCCGCTCTTCACTGCTTGCACGGCCAAACGTTCAGAGCCATGCGCGGTGATAATGATCACGAGCGGGATTTCGGTTTTGTCTTCCTGACTGTCTTTCTGAAGTTCGTTGAGGAATTCCAGGCCACTGATTCCAGGGAGATTTACATCAAGCAAAAGCAGATCAAATTTCCGTTCGCGCATGAGAGCGCGCGCGGCTTCCGCATTTTCCGCCTCGGCAACCTCTCCACCGAAAGTCTCCAGCGCGCGACGCATTCCATAGCGCGCGGCCTCTTCGTCATCAACTATTAATAATCGCAAGTCCTTCTCGTCCATTTCCGCCTGTGCAGTTTAATACAATGCGAGCACGGATGCCCGCGCGCAGGCTGTGTCCGAGAAGGCTTGCGTGTTGCGTGCCAAAGTAGCGCAAGTTGCCGGCTGGCGATTAACCGCAGAGGAGAGTAGTCGCGGGCGAGATTTAGTTGCCGGCGCGTTTCGCCGAAACGACAACCACGAGCGCATCGCCGGAAGGCCCCATGTTAAGCGTACCGGCAATAACTGACTCGCCTTCGCGCATACTAATGTCGGTGCGCAGGCCGATTGGTTCGTAATTTACGACCGGCATGACTGCCGCGGTCGATGCCGACGTCGGCCAACTCGGCCCGGTCACAATCGGCACACGCAGTCCGAACCTGAAATCAATCATTCGCACGATATTTCGGTTGTCATCCGTTGCGAGCTTTACCAGCGCTGTGAATTGGCTAAAACTCGGATTACCCGTGGTTGCAGATACGGGTACCGTGAACGGGCCGCCCACCCAACTAACATCCAGATGACCGTTGTTCCGCACGCGATTGAGAAACGTTCCCGCCAGGCTGTAATGCTTGAACGGGAGCGATTCGCCCAGGCGTTTCATGATTGGATCGAGAGACGACGGCGTTTTCCGCTCCTCGATGTCACGATTGGTTGCCACGATCAAATAAAGCTGTATGTCGAGATTCGTGTCGTCTTCACGAGCTGCCCGGGCCGCCTGTGAAGAATCCTGAGCGAACGTTGCCGGCGCAACCGCGAGCGCCGCGGCACACAACACCAAACAGAAAAGCACGCGATGGATTTTGTTTACCATTACACTTAATCCCTCCTCAAGTGATTCGAAGTTGCGATTGCTCGCGGGCAGGATGGTTGCTCCGTTGCTGAACACGCAGGCACTGCATGAAAGTTCCAAACATGTAGCGCAAGTTGTTAACTTGCGATCTCTCAGGGGCGCAAGCTGCCAGCTTGCGTTACAGTCAAGCGCAGCTCAAACCGCGCGCCGCCGCCGTTCTGTGAAGCGAGTTTTGCGGTTCCACCAGCTTCTTCCATTCGTTTGCGCACAATTGCCAGACCTAAGCCCGTTCCGCGCTGGCGCGTGGTAAAGAAAGGTTCCCAAATCTTCGCCTGGACGTTCGGCGGAATGCCCGGACCCGTATCGGACACTATGAAAACGATCGAACGCTCTTGCGTAACGCACTCAATCGTTACTCTCCCTCCGGCGGGGGTAGCTTGCAGCGCATTCAACACCAGATTCGAAAGTGCGTCGCGAACAGCGCCCGTCTGGACGCCGTCAAGTTCGTTTCGGGCTTCGATCGATGATCGCAACTCAATCTGCCGCTCAGACGCCTCTGCGCGAAACAGATCGATCACGTTGCGAATCAATTCGTCTGACCGGCGGGGTATCGCCGCGGGTGGTTTTCTGCTGGCAAAACTCAGCAGTTGTGTGACGCTCTTACTCAGCCGATCCGTCTCGCCAACAATCAGGTTAAGATCCCTGGCATGCTGTGCCTTTAGCTGCTCGTCCTCGCTCATTACCTGAGCGATGGACTTAATCGCGGAAAGCGGATTCTTCACCTCGTGCGCAACTGTCGCGGCCATCTGGCCCAAGGCGGCGAGCCGCTCGCCTTCCGCAACCTTTCTTTCCAGACGCACGTTTTCTTCTACCAAGCGGCAATCTTCAATCGCGATCGCAATCTGCGCGGCGAGCACATCAAGAACCGCCCGCACATCGGGCGTCAGCGCATTCGGCGGCGCTTCGATTAACAGTAAGCCCAGGTTTCGATCCTCCCGCGAGAGGACGTAAGCGATGTTGTAGCCAAGCCGGTGCAGGGCTTCATCATCAACAACGCGAACGTGCTCGGTTTCGGCTGCTTCCAGGATCTTATGCAGGTCGAGATCGACAGCTCGTCCTGGATCGTCGCTATCTTCGTCTGATCGCACAAAGATTTTCACTCGTCCTAGTGACAACGTATTCGCGGTCTGCGTTTCAATCGCCGCGAGCAATTCCGGAAGTTCCCGGTACTGGCCGGCTTGCGCGCTGATGCCGGCGACGACGTCGCGATAGAGCGCCGTTTCGCGCTCGAATAACGCGCGAAAATTTCGCTCAAGCCATCCGCGCAAAGGCGCCGCCAGCAGCGTCAGGCCAAGGATCAGAATCGCTTCCACCACACCCGCACGCAAACCGTATCGCGCGTTGGCCCAATCGCCAATGCGCCGAATGCCATAGACATAGACCGCCAACACGACTGCCGCAAAGGTCGCAACGATCAAACTCTCTTTGATGATTAGCTCGAGATAACGATAGCGATAGATGTAATAAGCCAGGAGCGCAGACGGCAGCAGCGATCCGAGATTTGCGAACGTCTGTAGATATTGTCCGGCGATGGTTCCCTGACCCACGCCAAGACCGAGCGACGCCAAGATCAAAATCGCAATCGCGATAAAGGAAAACGCGAGCGTGCGCAGAATCCTTTTCTCGCTGATCGACGACGCGCGTTGCGCGACCAGCAATTCAGTTGTCGCCACAACTCCCAAGGAATAGGCAATCCAAAGCGCGAACGGCAGCACAAACAGCGAGAGCTTCGCAACCATCGGATGGTACGGACCAATCCAGATGCGCGGGACAACGGCCACCAGAAAGAGGCACGGAATATAAGAGAGATAAATCCGGACGCGTTCGATGCGCGTTAGATCGCGCGATTGCGAGCTGGCCCACAGATGAATGTGAACGTGCAGCAGCAGCGAGTAACAAACCGTGATGCTAATGACCGCGATCGTGTTCGCAGTTCTCAGGAGCAAATCCCAGCGCGCTGCTTCAACTCCTAACAAGCTGCGGAGCGTAATGACCAGGTTCCCCGCATGCCAGCCAACCATGCAGATGCCCAGGCCAAGCAACAGCTTTTGAATTGAAACGACGCCGAGTCTCTGCTTGAAAAGCAGGTAGCCCATCCACAGTGGGAGCACTGCGCCAAGACTGTAGCCGATGAGTTGGAGGGCTTCGAGCAGGGTCATCGTTAAACTACTTGCGGCTCCTCCAGAACCACTTCGAACTACCGAATGTCAGGAACGAAGAGCATGATCTATTAGCGAAGGCACGCTTTGCTGATGTCCATCGTTAACTCGGCTTGGGACTTCTGAGCATACCCGTCGTTCAGTAGAGACGAAAACAACATCGAGCAATCGCGATTGTCGAGTTTGCGTTTCGCTTCGTTCAATGCGGCGATCACAGTAGGACCCCATCCAGTTCCAGAGTAGTCATGTTTAGCTTCGTGAACTACTGAATCGAAGGGCTGGTCTTTCATCTCAACGACCGGCGCAAGCCGTCCAGGAATGTTCAAATCGAACGGTAGTTGCGTGCCTGCGCGGAAAGGATTCAATGATTGAGAAACCTGATAGGCAGGCGACGGAATGCGCGCATCCTGAATTCGCTGCTCGCGATCGTTGGCACGAATACCGACGTGTGGGTCCTCCCGTGGCGGTAGAAATGGAAGATCCTTATTAATACGAACGGGGAGGAAAACCATCACTAGAATTAGCGGGAGAAGAAAGATCAACGCAAGAGGGAGGAGCAATCCCGGAACCAGCGACCTTCGATTGAGCGAAAGCAAATGCATTCGCTTGTATAGCTCGATGCGACCTGGGACCGGAATAGTGAGCGAGCGCATTCTTCGGATTTGCCCTTTGACAAACCTTCTGATATCGGGTGCAAAGTAAGAACTGCCCACCGAAATCAAGATCGTCAAAACAATATCCCATGCGCCCATAATTACACTTAACCTAGTCCCAGTTGAAAGGAAAATCAAGCTGGAATTGGCGCGCCCTCCGAAAGCTTACGAGTCTGTTTGCGCTTAAGTTTTAGGCTGGGTTTTGCGGGGGTTACCCGGCGATCCGCCTGCTCCCGCAGGAAGCGATGTATTGGTCTTTCAGGTTTGCCCAGGACATTAGGCTACTGTCCCGACAGACTCAAAGTAATCTCCGTTCGCCGATTTTTTGCGCGGCCGGCGATCGTCGTGTTTGCAGCCAACGGATTTGCGGCGCCCAGGCCGCTCGCCTGCATGCGAGTAACATCCACACCTGAAGCAGCCAGGCGCTCAGACAATGCGCGCGCGCGATCCTGCGTTAGTTGTTCCAACGCCGACGGGTCGCCTTTGTCGTCCGTGTAGGATTCGATCGTGATTTGATAATCCGGATTATTCGCGAGCAACGCGCCGATCTGATCGAGCTTTGCCGCGGATGCCGGAACCAGTTTCGACGAACGCGGGTTAAGCCAAAGCGATTCAGCCAGCACGAGCGTCATCCCGCGATTGGTTTCGCGCACGGTGAGAAAACGCGAGAGCTGCTGTTTCAAATTATCAGCCGCGGCACGTTGATCGGCAGCGCGCTTTTCAGCGCTACGACGCGCATCTTCCGCTTGTTTTTCGCCTTCAATTCGCGCTAGCCGAACCTTTGCGTCTTCAGCATCAGCGCGGACGGTTTGGATCTCATCGCGGAGCCGCGCAATCTCAGTACGCGCATCGCGAAGCTGCTCAGTCGAATTCACGGCGTCGCGTTCAGCCAACTCGCGCGCGTGCCGTTCGTTGTTAAGTTCAGACTGAAGACGCGTGATCTCCTGATTCGCATTGTCAACCGATCGTTCCGCAGTGCGGACCGCGGCATCGCGACGTTCGAGTTCTTCGCGCCGTTCGCGCGAACTCTTCCGCACCAGCGCCATGTCTTCTGCTTTCGCTCCGCTGCTGATTGCCTGCCGCGCAAGAATGTCGATCTCGCGTTCAGGCTGACGCATGCGCAGGGCACTTTCGGCTTGCTCGAGATCGGCTTCCGCCGCTCGCAACTCATTTGGCGCATCGCGCTCAGCCCCAGCGTATTTCGCCAGGTTCAGGGCCTGACGCGCGCCGAGCAGTGCCACGGGAATGTCGCGAAAGTCGGACTCAGCGATCTGCGGCACGCGTGAGTCGCGAAAATAATCGCTGGTGTTCCCGATGTATTGAATCCTCGAAGTCTCGACCTGCGCGTCTTTGATTTGGGCCGGCGCCAGGTTTTCCATTACGACCATCCGGCTGGGTGCGTGAACGAGAAAGTGCGGCTCGGCTGTCACAATCAAAGCGAAGTTTTGCAGCGGTGTCGTCACATCGATCTTGGAATCGATCAAGCCACTTCCGCTGCGCTTAATCTCGCCCAGATTGTCCAGATGCCCGTCGGGCGAGATGGCCCACAAGACATAAGTCGTGTAGACGCTTCCCAACTCATAGGCGCGCGGAAGATTGTCGATATTCAATTCCACGCGAGTGCCCCGACGTCCTTGTCGTCTCACCTTCGCGGTTCCTTTTAAACGAGGCAGGCGCGTGGTTCCGTGAAACGGAACTTCGATTGTCTGATCCAGCGGATAAGTGATCGCCGTCGTCGTTCGCATCGAGTCGCTCTGCGCGAATGCGAATGAACAGCAGACCAGAAAAAGGACCGTTACCGGCATCGAGGAATAAATTCGTTTCATCTGCGCATCTCCCGGAAAATGATCACGCGAATAGAACGCCGCGCCTGCTCTCTTGATGCAGTAAGACAAATCATTGTTGCCGAACGCGTGCAAAAGAGGCAAGTTTTCAGCAAGCGCGAGACTGGAGCGCAAGCGTCCCGCTTGCAGAAGTGCAGCCCGCGGTCACCGCAATCGAGACGCTTGCGTTCCAGTCCACACCGGTTCTGCTATTGAGATTGGGGGTTAATTCTTCAGTGAACGCTCGTACTCTTTGGTGCGGCGATCCTGAGCGAATTGAATTACAAACAGGGTCAGAGCCGCAAACAGAATCACGTGCACCATTCCGCTTTTATGCAGGAGGAACTTCATGACGAACCAAACGATAAGGATCAGACTTCCGGTGTACCAGAGCATCGAACTTTTCCGCGTTAAATTTTGTTTCGCGGTTATTGTAAAGCTTAGTTGAGGTTCGGTCGAATCACGGCTTTGGGGAAACCGATAGCGCGCAATCCCGAGTGCGAGGGATCACTTCCGATCAGGAGCACGCCAAAGTTAAAAGGAACGGCAAGCACTGAACGCGCTGCGCCGACGTTTGAATGATTCGCAATTGGCGCCGCGGCAGCGGAATCTTTCCAGATCAGCGAGCCGTCCCGACCCGACAGGACTGTGGCAAGTCCTTGACTGCTGGTAACGAACATATCGACTGCGTGGTCGTTGTCCACATCCGCAAACGCAAGCGAGCCAGCGTCCGCATCAGCAGCAACGTCCCAGACGATCCTTCCGTCTCTCGCAGTCACCGCGACCACATGGCCCCGCATGGTGGTCATGATTACTTCGATGTTCCCGTCGCCGTCGAGATCCTGCGCCATCAGTCTTCCCCGCGGCGCCTCGTCTCGAATCGCAACGCGTCCCAGTGGCCGCAAATCTTTCGCCGTCAGCGCGGTTAGTCCATCGCGAGTTCCAACCAGCACGAGGTTGCCGGTGGCGCTTCTGATGAATATCGGCGCGGTCGTTGCGGCGCTGCCGGCATCGCCGGATTGAATCACGGCTCCGGCGCTGTCGCGGATTTCGATGCGCCCCGTGTCGTACGCCAGGATAAAACTATTCTGATCTGGAAAAGCGACCGGCACGCCGATTACACGCCCCGGAAGATTCAATTGGGCCGACAATCGTCCAACGCCCGAATCGACGATCAGCAATCGTTGCAGCGAACTATCGATCAAGATCAGTTTTGAACGATTCACCGTCGCGCCGCTCGTCACGACGGACGGCAAGTTGACCCGCCAAAGTTCTCGACCGGTTGGTCCTTCAATTCTGCAAAGTTGTCCGCCAACAAAAAGGACGACATCATCAACACGCGCCCGTGAAGGAACAATCAGCGGTGCAGTAGATGAAAGATTTCTCTGGCGTACCACCGTGGATCGAACGCTCCACAGTGCGACACCGGTTGCCGCATCGAGTGCGTAGGTCACCCCGTCGCTATTCGTGCCGACAATATCGAATTTGTCGGGAGTGCGCAGATGCGCGAGCACCGGTTGCGCAATGTCGCCAACGGCCGCTCGCCATCCGCCACTCGTGGCGATTGGGCCAACTTGATTCACGGGCGGCTCATTTTGATTGTTTGGGCCAACCGGCTCGGCGGTCACTTCTACGACGCCTGCAGAGGAGAACTCGCCGAGCTTTGCAGTCAGTGGCGCAACTCGCCAGTAATATCTTCCGGCGGGCAAATCGTCAACCGCCGTTTCATTGCCGTTGATGACTCGATCGAAAACGATGTCTCGGAATGAACTATCATTCGCGAGTTGCAAGCGATAACTAACAACTCCCGGTCGCGTTCCCCACCGCAAACGAACGGTGGTTTTCGCCTGCGCGGGTTCTTGAGTTTGCCGCTCCATCGCGACAACATTGCCGGTCAACATCGTCAATGCGACCAGCAAGAGGACACGCACATAGTTCGAACAGATCATCGTCAGTCACAAATAAACGACGAATAGCACATTCTTCCTTGCGATGTCTGGGATTTCAGGGGTTTTCGTTCAGCTTGTAGCCGACACCACGAACCGTGAGTACGTAATGCGGATTCTTCGGATCGGATTCGAGCTTCTTCCGTAGCCGATTGATGTGCGGATCGATGTTGCGCTGATAGCCTTCGTATTCGGTGCTCCAGACGCGATCGAGCAGGTCATTGCGCGACCAGGCTCGCCCCGGCTCGGACGCGAGCAAGTCAAGAATTTGAAACTCAAGCGGCGTCAGATCGATCCTCGCGCCGGCGCGCGAGACTTCATGCCGACGCCGATCGACAATCAGATCACCAATCTCCATACGATCTTCGTCGCCATCCTGCTTCCCACCCGAACGCCGCCGCAACAAAGCCTCGATACGATATTCAAGCTCGCGCGGGCTGAATGGCTTTGCCAGATAGTCATCCGCTCCTGCTTCAAAGCCCGCCACTTTGTCGTCGAGCAAATCGTGCGCAGTGAGAAACATCGCCGGTGTGTCGACGCCACGATCACGGAGCTTCTTCAACAACTCGATTCCGGACATTTCCGGCATCGCGACATCGAGGATGAAACAATCAAAGTGTTCAGTCGTCGCTGACTGCAAGGCCACGGCGCCGCTTTCTTTCTCCGCCACTTCAAACCCTAGGCGGCGAAAATATTCGGCCAGCAAGGTACGCATCTCAGCGTCGTCATCGACGATCATCAATCTTTTCGAGTTGGTCGGTGTCTGTTCGGGATCCACGATAGTTTCCTTATGCTTTTCTCGAACCGAATAGCTTAAGACGCGTTCGTTAAGGTCCGAGTGGCGTATGGTAAAGACTGAAATGCCAAGGGGTTTCGTCCTAAGTATGTCGGACGCTGCACCTTGACGTCAAACGATTCGGCTCAGTATATTGCCAGTTCGTAATCGTGCGCCGGGCTTTCTGACCTTCCCGATAAACGATCGAAGAATCGATTCAAGATGCGCGATCTTCGTCGGCTGCTAAAGTACCTACTGCCTCACACCGGAACGTTCATTATCGCGACCATTGCGATGATCGTGGTGGGCCTATTGGAGAGCGCCACGGGCGCTCTGATTGTTCCCATCTTTGACCAGGTTTTTGCTCGTCCCGGAAATAGTCAGCGCAGCGCCACGCTTTTCGGTCTGCAGCGCATAATACCGCCCTCCGGATTAGCGGCCTGGCGGACGGTCGCATTGCTGCTAATTGTCTTCACCGTCGTCAAGGGAATAGCTGATTACGCGTCGACCTACCTCATGGCGTATATCGGGCAATCGTCAGTGCTCAAGCTCCGCCAGGATCTCTACAGTCACCTGCTCTCACAGTCGGCCGCATTTTTTGAGCGACATCGAACCAATTATTTGGTATCGAGATTGATTTCCAGCGCCGTGGCGATTGAAACCGCCGTGAGTTCCACGCTTCGCGATCTCCTGCGCGAGACCTTTACTCTGATCGCTTTTCTTTGCGCGTCATTCTATTACAACTGGCGTCTGACCCTGGGGTCGCTTCTGATCATGCCGCCGGTAGCGGGCTTGACGATAAAGTTTGGCACCGCGCTGAGGAAACTCGCGCGCGAATCTTTTGAGGGCTACAAACGGCTGACCGATACCGCTCAGGAGGCTTTGGCAAACCAAACTATCGTGAAAGCCTACCGCGGCGAAGAACGTGAGCGCAGTCGCTTCACGCGAGTTGCCGAACGAATTCTCCGTGCGAATCTGCGCTCGGCAAGCATCGCCGGAATGTCGCCGCCAATCATTGAGTTCATGGGCGTGCTTTTCGTGGCGGCGCTCCTCTTCTTTGCCGAACGCGAAATCCGGCTCGGGCGCATAAACATCGCGCAGTTTGTTACTTTTCTTTTCTTTCTTTTCCGTAGCTACGATCCGATGCGCAAGCTTTCGCGGCTTCAGAATTCGATGGAGCAGGCCCTGGCTGCGGCCCATGATGTCTGGGAAGTGATGGATGAGCACGTCGAACTCGCCGAAAAGCCGAATGCGATCAGTCTGCCGCCCCTGCAAAGTGAGATTGAATTTCGCGAAGTCCATTTCGGTTATGGCGACGAAACTCGATCAGTTTTGCGTGGTGTGAGCCTGGCCGTTCCCGCCGGCAAGATTGTCGCGCTGGTGGGCGAATCCGGCGGAGGCAAATCAACCTTGACGAAACTGATACCAAGATTCCACGATCCCAGTTCAGGCGCGGTGCTGTGGGATGGAATTGATTTGCGCGACGCGAAGCTCTCCAGTTTGCGCCGGCAATTGGCGTTGGTGACACAGGAAACGGTTCTTTTCAACGATAGTGTGCGATATAACATTACGTACGGACGGCCCGATGCAACCCAGGCAGAGATGGAAGACGCCGCGCGCACTGCATTTGCGCATGACTTCATAAACGAGTTGCCGCAGGGTTATGACACGATCATCGGCGAGCGCGGCCTCTTTCTTTCGGGTGGTCAACGTCAACGTATCGCAATCGCTCGCGCGGTTCTGATCGATGCGCCAGTGTTGATTCTTGACGAGGCGACCTCCGCGCTCGACGCTGAATCTGAGCAGTTGGTCCAACGCGCCATCTCGAACCTGATCCGCAACCGCACCACGATCGTGATTGCTCACCGGTTGTCGACAGTCCGCCGCGCTGATTTGATCGTCGTGATGGAAGCCGGCCGCATCATCGAGCAAGGGACGCACTCGGAATTGCTGGCGCGAGGCGGCCAGTATCAGCGGCTTTACGAATTACAATTCGCTGACGAAGAGGAAGAAGAACTGGTTAGCAGTGAGCTGTGAGCAGCAAGCAGTCCAAATAGGAAGGAGAGCCTCATGAGTAAACCCCACAAGAAGTTGGTTGCCTGGCAAAAAGCAATGGACTTGGTAGAAAGAATTTACGAGTTGACTCGAAGGCTTCCGCGTGACGAGATATACGGGTTGACTTCCCAACTGCGTCGCGCTGCTATATCCGTTCCTTCGAACATTGCTGAGGGAGCTGCCGGCCGATCCACAGTCCAATTCCGAAACTACCTGAGCGTTGCGATTGGATCGCTAAACGAACTAGCAACGCAGCTTGAAATCCTCTGGCGCGTAGGTTATCTCGACCGCGACGCTGTAGCGAACGCCGAGACTTTGGTTGACGAGTGTTTGGCAGTAACTTACGGACTCCGCAAGAGTCTAAATTGAGAACCGTGCTTACTGCTCACGGCTAACAGCTCACTGCTTACAGACTATGAAATCAATGACCGGATTTGGTCGAGGTTCAGCGACCGGCGAGGACTTCAAAGTCGCCGTCGAGATCAAGACTGTAAATAATCGCTACCTCGATATTCATCTGCGTCTGGGTCAGGAGCTGACGCCGCTCGAGATGAATATTCGCAAACTGGTCGGCGCGCGGCTTTCGCGTGGGCGCGTCGATCTCAACATTAATTTTGAACGCACCGGGGCCACGACCTACGAAATCAATCGCCAATTGATCGCCGGCTACATTAAGGCCTTGCGCGATATTCAGTCAGAGTTCCAACTGACAGGGGACGTCGACATCAACACCGTCACCCGTTTGCCGGGGGCGATGACGACTGCGCGCGACGGGCTCGACGAAGTGACGACAGCCGGAGTTGAGCGAGCGATAAACGAGGCGCTTGACGATCTTGAGAGCATGCGCGCCAGCGAAGGCGCCACGCTGGCCGAAGAGATGCGGGTGCGGCTCGCGAAGATCGAAGCTGAGGTGCCGGTGATCGAAAGCGCCGCCGAAGGTTTGGTTGATGCTTATCGGCAACGGCTGCAAAAGCGAATCGGCGAACTTGTCAATCGCAGTGGAAACCAGACGGTCGAACTCGACGCCGGCCGGCTTGCTCAGGAGGTCGCATACCTCGCCGATCGCAGTGACATCACCGAAGAGTTGACGCGGCTCCGCAGTCACCTCGAACAATTCCGCGTGGCCATCGATGGCGAGGGCGATGTGGGCAAGCGTCTGGATTTTCTTTTGCAGGAATTGAACCGCGAAGCTAACACTGTGCTTTCAAAGTCGACTGAAGTTTCGATCAAAGACGCCGGTCTCGCGATCAAGGCTGAGGTTGAGAAACTGCGTGAACAAGTGCAGAATGTTGAATGAGCTGACGAAAACTGAAAGTTCAGGCGCAGCAGGCGCAGCTAGTCGCGGAATGCTGATCGTAGTTAGCTCGCCGTCAGGCGGCGGCAAAGGCACCCTGATCGATCGAGTTTTGAAGACGGTGCCAGGCGTCAGTTTCTCGGTTTCGTATACGACGCGAGCGCCGCGTGCGACTGAGCAAGACGGCCGCGAATATTTTTTCGTTGACCGGCCCACGTTCGAAGAACTGATCGAACGCGGTGAATTCCTTGAATGGGCGGACGTTTACGGCCATCTCTACGGCACGAGTGCGACACAAGTCGAAGGGGAACGTGCCGCGGGACACGACATCATTCTCGAGATTGATGTGCAGGGCGCTGAGAGTATCCGTCACAAGATTGCAGACGCAGTGTCGGTTTTCATTCTGCCACCATCCTTTGAATTGCTGCGCGCCCGGTTATTAGCTCGCGGTACTGATTCCCCGGCCGATTTGGAAAAGCGTCTGCACGGTGCGCCGTCCGAAGTTGAGCAGCACAAATTCTTTCAATACGTGATCCTCAACGACGACATCAATCGCGCCTCGCAGCAGTTGGCGGCGGTAATTTACGCTGAACGCGCCCGATGCGAACGTCAGGAAACATCGCTGCGCGATGCGTTGGAAGATTTTGGAGTTTTATCAGAACCGGAAGCGGCAGCCAACGTGTCAAAGACGCGACTTTGAGTTTTATTAACAGTCAGATTTTGGAAATGGAGATTTACTAACCTACTATGCCCGAACAAGAATTAGACGAACTAACTGAACAAGCACCACCGGAAATCGATTCCAAGTATCGCTTGATCATCCTGGCCGCGAAGCGCAGCAAACAACTTCAGCGCGGCGCGCGTCCCCGCATCGAAATCGATCCCACAAAGCACAAGCCTACACGAATTGCTTTGGAGGAAATTATCCAGGGCAAAGTGCGCTTCCACTCCACAATTGAAAGCGACGGGGATCAGCCCGCATAGTAAAAGCCTAACTAAGCACTCACATCCCTTTGTAATCTGGCCCGCCGCCGCCCTCGGGCGTGACCCAGTTAATTATCTGATAGGGATCCATGATGTCGCAGGTCTTGCAGTGCACGCAGTTCGAGAAGTTGATCTGCAATTCACGATTGGTACGCACGCCTCCGGCGTGCCCGTCACCTGGCAGGCCAGAGGCCTGCGTACCCACATCAACCATTTCATAAACCGCCGCAGGACAGAACCGCTGGCATGGGTTTCCGTATTCTTCAGCACAGCGCGTCGAGCAAATGTTTGTGTCGAGCACGTGCAAATGCGCCGGTTGATCTTCGTCGTGAGCGACGGCTGCGTGATAGACGTCCGTCACTTTATTGAAGGTCAACTGACCGTCAAAGCGAAAGTCTTTGTAGCGCTGCGCGACGTCATCGCCGTGATAGCCGTACGCGGAAAGCTTCTGCATCGCTTCGTGACCGGCCTCCTGATGATCTCGATCCAGAATTCCCCAGGCCCGTCCGCCGGTGATGTATTGCAAACCAGCGTTGGCCATTCCCAGCCATCTTCCATGACGAAAACCTGCGTGAAAGTTTCGATAACGACGCAGCTCGGGCGTAATCCAACTCTCTTTCACTCGCCTTTCAAAATTCTTCAAAGTCCTTGCTGAATAGTCTCCAGCAATCAATGACTCAAAGATAGTTTCCGCTGCGAGCATTCCGCTTTTGATTGCTGAGTGAATGCCCTTCAATCGCGCCGCGTTCAAGAATCCCGCACTGTCGCCAACTATCAAGACTCCGTCCGCGAACATTTGCGGCATCGCGTGCCAACCGCCCGCGGCGATCGCCTTCGCCCCGTAGCGAATCATCTTGCCACCTGCAAGCAACTTAGCGATGAACGGATGCGATTTGTATTTCTGAAACTCGGCGTGCGGATCGATCAGCGGATCGCGATAGTCGAGCCCGGTCACATAGCCAATATTCAAAACGCGGTTCTGCATTCCATAAATCCAACCGCCCCCGTATGTCCATTGGTCGGAAGGAAAGCCGAGCGTGTGCGTCACTCGGCCGGCCGGATAACGATCGTCCGGCAACTCCCAAAGTTCCTTCACGCCAAGACTGTAGACCTGCGGCTCGCGCCCTTCGTCAAGACCAAGTCGCTGAACCAATTTCTTGGTCAGCGAACCGCGCACGCCTTCACCTAACACCGTCACCTTGGCGAGCAGATCGACACCCGGTTCGTAATTGGGCTTCTGCTTCCCGTCCTTGTCGATGCCTTTATCCCCGGTGCGCACACCGACGACACGATCGCCTTCGTCGTAGAGCATCTCCGCGCCCGGGAATTCCGGAAAGATGTTCACCCCGGCGGCCTCGCATTGTTCACCGAGCCACGCGGTCAAACGATTCAACGAAACAATATAGTAACCATGATTGTTCAGCGGTGGCGGATTGATCGGAGACTTGATGGCTCGCTTTGATGTCAGATAGAGAAACTGATCTTCTTTGACTTCGGACTCGAGCGGAGCCCCTTTCTCTTTGAAATCCGGAATCAGCTCAGCCAATCCTTTTGGATCCATCACCGCTCCGGACAATGTGTGCGCACCCACGTATGATCCCTTTTCGATGACCGCGATCTGAATTTCTCCGAGCGACTTCCCTTCTTTCTTGCCAGTTTCAACCGCAGCGTTGTGCTCCGCGATCAATTGCGACAGACGCAGCGCACCACTCAGGTTCGCGGGACCAGCACCCACGAACACGACATCCATTTCCAGGCTTTCACGTTCCATAAGTTGTGCTCAGTTCAAAAATGAATGACCATTCAGTTTTCAGAAGTATATCAGAACGTCTCCCGCGAACTAACGTCATCCGGCATGTCATGGGTCCGGTTCTGCGATTTGATCGATTGATGTAAACTGACGCAGTTGTTGCGCGAGATATATTCGTTCCTTGATGAATGCTGCTCGATCTAATTCACCCCACGCTCGAACCGAAATCGGTTCGGCGAAACTATGGAGTCAAGAAAATGATTACCCGATCCCTCAAGGCTTTGCTTGCGCTCGCCTTGCTCGCTGCTGTTTCCCTTCTGCTGCCGATGCGCAGCGAAGCATGCGGCCCGTTCTTTACCGATGCTATTTTCATCTTCACCAAGCATCCTGATTTTCCACTTGAGAAATTCGCGGCCGGCAAGCTCGGCGTGGTCAGTCCCACCTGGGCTCGTTCGTATCTGGTCGTAGCCTATCGCACACTTTCAAACACACCGTTGAGTGACGGCGAAGCAAAAGCCGTGAAGAGTCTGTGGGACGATCGTTTGAACCTGGACGATCATTACAACGACTCTGGCAACAAGGAATGGATCGAAGCGCGCAAAAAAGTAGCTGGCGCGACGCCAATCACGGAAGTTCAGTCTTATCGAAATCGCGAGAAGCCTCACGAATACGAAGAGTTTCTGAATTGCCAGCAGGACGCGTTTCACACTGCGAGCGCGACGCTGGATGAGCGGATCAAGAAATTCGGCGCCGACAGCAATCAAGTTCGCGACTGGCTCGCCGCGCAGGACATCGTTTTCTCAAATTGTCACGAAGGCAGTCGAATTCCCGATGCCACGACGGATCAGGATTCATTGGTCCGCGCCGATCGCGCTTATCAAATTGCGGCGGCCAACTTCTACGCAACGAATTACGATCAGGCCAAGGATCAGTTTGACGCGATCGCGAAAGACAAAGCTTCTCCTTATCGAATCGTGTCGCCGTATCTCGCCGCGCGCGCGATGCTGCGCAAGGGTAGCTTTGCGGAGAAAGAAGAAGACGGAAAACCGGCTTTGGCTGATGCCGAGAATCGACTAAATGCGATCTTGAAAGACAACTCGCTCAAGGCCGCGCATCATGATGCGACTCGGCTGCTGAACCTGACGCGCGTCCGTCTGCATCCTGAAGAAAAGCTGCACGACCTCGCGCATGAGATCTTAAAGAAAGACTCCAGCGCGGATTTCAGACAAGCCGTTTGGGACTACACGGCCTTGATGGACAAGTACCTCGAAGTTGAAGACGAAGACGCAAAAAAGAAGACAGTTCCCAGCAGCTTGTCCAGCGATGATCTGACCGACTGGATCATGACGATCGAACAACCCACTGACAGTGCAGCCGCCCACGCGATCAGTCGTTGGGAGAAAACGAAGTCTGTACCTTGGCTGGTAGCGGCACTGACGACTGCCAACGGAAAACAAGCAGGCGTTGATAGCCTCTTGAGCGCGGCCGCAAACGTAAATCAGAGTTCGCCGGCTTTCCCGTCGGTCGCATTTAATCATGCGCGCCTGCTAAAGGAAGCAAACAGAGCGAACGAAGCGCGCGCCCTGCTTGACAAAGTTCTGGCCAACGATCGCGCGCAATTGTCGGCGTCGGCGATCAATTCCTTCCTAAGTGCACGGATGCTGCTGGCGCAAAACCTTCAGGAGTTCCTGGTAAACGCTCAGCGCGTGCCCGCCGGTTTCAGCGACGACAATGATGGGCGAGAAATTCCTGAAGACGAAAAAGAAGCCGCGCAGACCACCGGCGGAAACAAAGATTTCTTTGATTTAGACGCCGCGAATATTTTTAACAAGGCGATGCCCGTCGCAGTTATGAAAGACGCTGCGTTAAGCAGGACACTCGCTCCGAATCTGCGTCGCGATGTCGCCCAGGCTTCATTCTTGCGCGCCGCCTTGCTCGACGATCGGGCGACGGCGATGGCCGCTGCGCCCGCGTTGCAAGAGTTGTATCCGCAAGTGAAGGAATTCGTCGGTGCTTATGAACGAGCGACAACGCCGGACGCGCGCCGCTTCGCCGCAGCCTTTCTAACGCTGAAGAATCCCGGATTGCGACCGTTTGTGTCGGCGGGCGTCGGACGCACGACTGCGGTGGACGACATTGACAGCTACCGCGACAATTATTGGTGCACTGAACCTCCTGCTCCCGTCGGCGCGCCTTATGAAGAGAATCCGAAACCGAAACCCGTCGTCGCTCCGGACTTCCTGAAAGCGACGCAAACCTCGGCCGAAAAGCAGTACGCCGCTCTCCAGGCTCTCGGCACCGCGCCCAACTTCTTATGCCGGACCGCGATCGATTGGGCCGACAAAAACCCCAACGATCCACGCGCGCCTGAAGCGCTTCATCTCGCGGTTCGATCGACGCGTTATGGATGCACTGATCAGGAAACCGGCAAATGGTCAAAGGCTGCGTTCGATCTTCTCCATAGGAAATATCCCAATACAACTTGGGCTAAGAACACGAAGTACTGGTTCAAAGGATAAGCCGAATTTCCGTGACCGAACACGAACACACAAACGCGCTCATCAACGAGACCAGTCCCTACCTGCTCCAGCACGCGCACAACCCTGTCGATTGGCATCCGTGGGGCGAAGCAGCGCTGGGGAAGGCTCGCTCTGAGAACAAACCGATCCTCCTCAGCATTGGTTACTCGGCATGTCATTGGTGTCACGTGATGGAGCACGAATCGTTCGAGAACGAAGACATCGCGCAGCTCATGAATGACAACTTCGTCAACATTAAAGTCGATCGTGAAGAGCGGCCCGATCTCGATCAGATTTACATGAACGCAGTGCAGATGATGACCGGCCATGGCGGCTGGCCCATGACGATGTTCCTTACGCCTGAAGGTGTTCCCTTCTACGGAGGCACCTATTTCCCACCGGACGATCGCTACAACATGCCGGGCTTTCCGCGCGTGTTGTTGAGCGTGGCGGAAGCTTATCGCTCGCAGCCCGAACAAGTCGCTGCGACTGCTTCGTCGATGTTGGGCGAGTTGCGCCGCGTCGGCCTGGCGGAAGAGTCACGCGACCTACTCAGCATCGAGATACTTGACGGTGCATATCGAAAGATCACCACGAACTACGATCGAACCCATGGCGGTTTCGGCAGCGCTCCGAAGTTTCCGCCGGCTATGACTCTGGAATTCTTTCTGCACATACACCATCGCACGCGTGCGGCTGGGGCCCTGGAGATGGTAACGGCCACCTGTCGCAAGATGGCCGAAGGCGGAATGTACGATCAGCTTGGTGGCGGTTTCCATCGTTACTCAGTCGACGCGAAATGGCTGGTGCCGCACTTTGAGAAGATGCTTTATGATAACGCGCTGCTCTCGCGTCTCTACCTCCACCTCTATCAAGTCACTAAGAATGAATTTGCCCGGCGTATCGCGGAAGAGACTCTGGATTATGTCGCGCGCGAAATGACCGATGCGCGCGGCGGCTTCTATTCAAGCCAGGATGCCGACTCGGAAGGCGTCGAAGGAAAGTTCTTCGTCTGGTCGCGTCAGGAAGTCGTCGACACCATCGGCGACGATGCTGACTTGTTTTGCGATTATTACGACGTCAGCGATCGGGGAAACTTTGAAGGCGAGAACATTCTGCACGTCAACGAGTCAATTGAAAACGTTGCGGTGAAGCACAAACTCTCAACCGAGCAAGCAGGTGAAAAACTCGCGACTGCGAAACGAAAGCTCTTCGAACTTCGGGAGCGGCGAGTCAAACCCGGGCGTGACGAAAAAGTTCTCACCGGATGGAACGGTCTGATGCTCACGAGTTTTGCCGAAGCTTCAGCGGTTCTCGATCGATCGGATTATGCCGATGTCGCGCGCGCGAATGCGCGCTTCCAGCTATCGAACCTCCAGCGCGATGGATTGCTTTTGAGAACGTACAAAGATGGAGGAGCCAAGCTCAATGGTTATCTTGAAGATTACGCTTGTCTGATTGACGGTTTGATTTCCCTGTACGAAGCGACTGGCGAGATCGAGTGGATCGAGAGCGCGGCAAGCCTGGCCGAAAAGATGATCGATCAGTTTTGGGACGATGAAGCTGGCGGCTTTTTCTTCACCGGCAAGAGCCATGAACGGCTGATTGTGCGTTCGAAGGAATGGCTCGACAACGCCACGCCGTCCGGTAATTCGATCGCAACTCTTTGCTTGCTTCGCCTCTCGTTGCTGACGGGCAACGATGATTTTCGCCGGCGTGCAACAACTGTTCTGCGATTGATGGTAAACACAATTCGCCGCTACCCTTCTGCGTTTGGTTTCGGGCTGGCGGCTCTGGATTTCTACCTTTCCTCTCCGCTTGAAATTGCCGTTGTGGGGGATGCGCAGGAAGAGCGGTTAGAGGAGCTTCGACGCACCTTGTGGGACGCTTACCTGCCGAACAGAGTTATCGCCTTCTGCACGGCAGATTTTGATCGCGCAAGTTCACTTATCCCCTTGCTCGCCAATCGAAATACGCTGAATTCGCGGCCAACGGCCTTTGTCTGCCAGAACTACGCCTGCCAGGCTCCCGCCATTACGGCCAAAGATTTCACAGCCCAGCTGCTTGGCTTCGAAACTCAATCGAATACCAAGTAGTCATCTTTCTCCCAGAAAAATGCGGAAAAACTGGTTGACTTTGCCTGGTCTCGACCGCTATTCTTAGCGATGGTCAAAGATGTTGGCCATTGTCAGGTAATTGCCAACAGCATCACCCTTCTTGCACCACCTCCGCGAGTCGCAAGTCAAAACCAAATCGAAATGCCAAAGTTAAATTGGAAGAGTCTATCGCTCGTCGGCATCGTTGCTTTCATCGCGGCCGTAATTGTTTTGGCCGGAATTAGATCAACCTTGCATTTGCCCTTCCTGAGTTGGAGTGGGTTGGCGCCGTTTTTCATTCTGATGGCGCTCACGCTCGTGTCGAGCAGATTCACGGTGCCAGTCACGAACGTCGACGGGACTACGCAATCAAACAAGTCCGTCGCCGATGCCTTCATCTTTCTGTCGGTGATGATGTACACGATGCCGCCGGGAAACAGTTTTGGGCCGGCCATCCTACTGGCTGCCACAGTCGGTCTCATCGCATCGCTTTCAGTTGGAGAGAAATCGTCGACTGTGTTCGCGGTTAGTAATTCGATTATCTCTACGTTCGTCGCGTCGCTGGTCTACCGCTGGATGCTGCTGCTGATCGCCGGGGCTGATCTATCGGCCGCCGATCATGGCCTGGTGCTCGATATTCTTCTCTTCCCGTTGTGCGTGTTCGGGTTGATTCAGTACGCCCTGAGCACGTTTGGAACGATTGCGTTCAACTCGATCCATTCTGCAAAAGGTCGAGTTACAGTCTCGCATGAAAGCCTGATCTGGACGTTGATCACTCAGGTAGCTAACGTAACCTCCGCGGCGTTGTTCTACTCCGCGATTCACGGCTCCGGGATTCCCTTCCTGTTCGTCGGCGCATTGATCGTTGCGCTCGTTCATCTGCTTTACCGGTTCAATGAGAAACGCGTGCACGAAATCACTCGCGGCCAAGCTGACAAATTACGCTACACCGAAGAGATCGCCGATCTCCACATGAACACCATCGAGTCGCTGGCTATCGCGATCGACGCGAAAGATCAGACGACGCATGGGCACGTTAGACGAACACAGATCTATGCAACTGAAATGGGCAAGCTGCTGAAGGTGTCCGAGAGTGAGCTGCGAGCTTTGGTTGCCGGAGCGTTGCTGCACGACATCGGCAAGCTGGCGGTACCCGAATACATTCTGAACAAACCCGGCAAGCTGACCGAAGCCGAATTTGCAAAGATGAAAATTCACCCCACCGTCGGCGGCGACATTCTCAAACGCGTGAACTTTCCCTATCCCGTCGAACCCATCGTGCGCTTTCACCACGAGAAGTGGGACGGAAGCGGCTATCCGAAAGGTCTGCGCGCCGAACAAATCCCTCTGGTCGCCCGCATTATCTCAGTCGTCGATTTCTATGACGCAACGCGTTGTGATCGTCCGTATCGCAAAGGCATGAAGCGCGAGGATTCACTCACGCTCTTGCAGAAGATGTCCGGCAGTTCCTTCGATCCGAAAGTCGTCGATCTCTTCATCAAACACGTTACTGAGTTCGACGCTCTAATCGGCCGCGAAGACATCGAGGAGCAGGTCGCTTCTGAGAACATCGATCTCCATACCAAGTCGAAACCCGACGCGGGTTTGGCTTCGGATGTGCTTGGCACGCCGGACAACGCCCTGGGATTTCGTTCAATCACTGAGGCGCAACGCGAAGTTTTTGCGCTTCACGAAATCGCTCAAACGATCGGTTCGTCGCTGAACATGCACGACACGGTGACGCTGATCTCGAACAAGTTGCGCGCGATCGTGCCGTTCGACACTTGCGTCATTTTTATAGTCGACGATCGCTCAGGAAAAGCGATCGGTATGCACGTCGTTGGCGATCACAATGAATTATTCAAGCTGCGCCGCATAAACATCGGCGAAGGCATAACCGGTTGGGTAATCGCTAACTCGCGTTCCATGTGCAACTCGTCGCCGGAACTTGATCTGGTTGGCTTGCCCGACGAGATTGCTCGCAGCTATCGCGGCGTTTTGGTCTCTCCGCTAATCCGGGAAGACGGAGCCTTCGGCGCAATCTCGCTCTATTCAAAAGGTCGCACCTCGTACACGACCGAGCATGTCAGACTGCTTGAATCGGTAGCCCAACATGCCGCATCCGCTCTCAACAACGCAATCACTTTTGAGAAGACGAAGGAAAGCGCGTTGACCGATTCGTTAACGGAGCTTCCGAATGCTCGCGGCTTCTACATGATGCTCGAGCAGCGTTTGGCCGAGTGTCAGAGATTGGGCCGAGAATCGCTCGCCTTGATCAGCATGGACGTCGATGATTTCAAGACCATCAACGATCAATGGGGACACGCCATCGGTGATCGACTGCTGGCCAGTGTGGCGGCGGTCATTCGCAAGGAACTCAGACAGATGGACATCCTGTCGCGTTATGCTGGCGATGAATTTGTCGCCATTATGCCGATGGCTTCACAGATGATGGCGGAGGGCGTGGCCGAGCGAATTCGCAAGGCTGTCGCGGCGCATAAGTTTTCAGTGCGCACCGGTAAATCGGTCAGCGTCGAAATTAGCATAGGCGTCGCGTGCTTTCCGACCGATGGTGAGACGACGGAAGAACTGCTCACCAGCGCAGCGCGGAACATGCAGCGCGACAAGCACACGCGCAAGAATCTTCATAACCTGGCGACCATGCCTACGCCTGCGCGTATCGATCACTACACCTGATCCAGGACCTTATCGATTTTCAAAGCACGTCAGGCTGGGTCTGGCGTGCTTTTCTTTTTGGTCGTTTTACCTCGCCATCCGTCTCGCGTATAATCGCGACAGTTGAGCGTCGTTCGTTCTTGAAGGCCAGCAAAAAGCTGGCCGTTCAGTTTCGGGCAACGTTGCGAACCAATGAGTAGCCAACCAACCGAACAGCGAGCCCGATCGAATTCCACCGCCGCGGGCGTTTTGGATCCACCGGAAAAGACGGACAAGTCGTCTTCTCAACAGAAAGAATTACAGGAGGATCGCGAGACGCTGTTGAATATGTTTCGCCTGATGCTCTTGATTCGGCGCTTCGAGGAGAAATGCGCCGAGTCATACAGCCTCGGAAAGATCGGCGGCTTCTGTCACCTCTACATCGGACAGGAAGCAGTTGGCGTGGGGTCGATTTCCGCGCTACGCAAGGATGACTATGTGCTCACCAGCTATCGCGAGCATGGCCAGGCGATCGCCAAGGGTATCTCGCCGGACGCGATCATGGCCGAGCTTTACGGCAAAGCTACCGGCTGTTCGCGCGGCAAAGGCGGGTCGATGCACCTGTTCGACAAGGATGTGAGTTTCCTCGGCGGTCATGCAATCGTAGGCGGCCAGATTCCGCTCGCGACGGGTGTCGCGTTCGCTTCAAAGTACCAGGAGAACGATCGAGTGACGCTCTGCTTCTTTGGTGAAGCCGCAGTTAACCAGGGCGCGTTCCACGAATCACTTAACATGGCCCAGCTCTGGAAACTTCCCTGCATTTACATCTGCGAAAACAATATGTACGGGATGGGCACGTCGCTCGCTCGCGCGATGTCATTTTCAGATGTCGCGCAAAAATCCTGCGCCTACGAAATTGCTTCTGAACTCGTTGACGGCATGGATGTCCTGGCAATGCGCCAAGCAACCGAGCGCGCCGTGAAACGCGCTCGCGAAGAATCGCTGCCCACTTTGATCGAGGCGCGAACTTATCGCTACATGGGGCATTCGATGTCAGATCCAGGGAACTATCGAACGCGCGCGGAGATCGAGAAGTATCAGGAGCGCGATCCCATTAAGACGTTCGCGAATAAGCTGAAGCAGCAGAACGTGATCACCGACGCCGACATTGCGGGTCTGGAAAAGGAAATCAAGGAAGAGGTTGAACACGCGGCCAGGTTCGCTGACGAGAGTCCGCTTCCCGATCCGAGTGAGTTATACACAAACGTTTACGCGAGTCCGCTGAATTAAGAAGATGGCTGTATTGACGATGCGCGATGCTTTGAATCTGGCTCTGAAAGAAGAGCTGGCACGCGACAGCTCTGTTTTCCTGATGGGCGAAGAAGTGGCCGAGTATCAGGGCGCCTACAAAGTCACGCGCGGCTTGCTCGAAGAGTTCGGTCCGAAGCGAGTCATCGACACTCCGATCACGGAACTTGGTTTTGCCGGCCTGGGTGTCGGCGCCGCGATGGCCGGCCTACGGCCGATCGTCGAGTTCATGACTTTCAACTTCTCGATCCTCGCAACTGATCAAATTATTAACTCAGCGGCAAAGATGCTCTACATGTCCGGCGGCCAATTCAAGATTCCGATCGTGTTTCGCGGCCCCAACGGCTCGGCCTATCAAGTCTCTTCGCAGCATTCTCAAGCACTTGAATCGTGGTACGCGTATTTTCCTGGCTTGAAGGTCGTGATGCCATCGACGCCGGCTGACGCCAAGGGTCTTTTGAAGAGCGCGATCCGCGACGACGATCCGGTGATCTTCATGGAGCAGGAGCGGATGTACGGCATGAAAGGCGAAGTGCCCGAGGACGAAGAATTCACGATTCCGCTGGGCGTCGCTGAAGTTAAGCGCGAAGGCCAAGACGCAACCATCGTCGCGCGCTCGCTAATGGTGCCGACCGCTTTGAAAGCCGCTGAGGAACTGGAGAAGCAAGGCATCTCGTGTGAGGTGATCGATCCACGCACGATTCGGCCGCTCGACATCGACACCATCGTCGAGTCGGTAAAGAAAACGAATCGCCTGGTGGTTGCTGAAGAGTCCCATGCGTTCTGCGGCGTCGCCGCTGAGATTAGTGCCGAAGTAAATGAGCGTGCCTTTGATTATCTGGACGCGCCAGTAAAACGCGTCTCCGGTGTAGACGTACCGATGCCTTACGCAAAGAATCTCGAGCAGCTTGCAATTCCAGACGTTGAACGCATCATTGCTGCTGTGCGCGAAGTTTCTTATTCGTAAATTAACTGCTCGCTGCCTGCTGCTTACTGCTCACTGATTATGGCCACCCAAGTCGTCATGCCAAAGCTTTCGCCCACGATGGAAGAGGGGCAGCTCGCGCGTTGGCTCAAAAAAGAAGGCGACAAAGTTTCCATGGGCGAACCCCTCGCCGAAATCGACACCGACAAAGCCACGATGGAAATGCAGGCATTGTCGAACGGTGTATTGCGCAAGATCCTGATCCAGGAAGGCGAGAGCGCACCGCTGGGCCAACCAATCGCTATCGTCGGCGAGCCTGACGAAGACATTTCTGAATTATTGAAGACAGCAAGCGAGGCTAAGCCTGCAAAAGTTGAAGCCGCTCCCAAAGAGTTGCCGGAACCTGACGCGGCGCCTGCGGCCGAGGCGAAGGCTCAGGAGCCTAAGCAAGCGCAAACCACCACTGGGATCAGTAGCGATGGAAAAGGACAACCCGCTCAAGCTGAAGGCCGCGTGCTGATCTCGCCGATCGCCGCACGGATGGCCGCTGAAGCCGGACTTGATTTCAAGACAATTCAAGGCAGCGGGCCCGGCGGACGAATCGTTAAGAAAGATATTGAGACCGCGATGAGCGGCAAACGTGAGCGTCCCGCCGCCACTGCAGGTTTGCGTCCAATGCCACGATCGGGTGAGAAAGGTGTCGTTTACGGACCGTCGGCCTATCGCGACGAGCCCGTGAGCGAAATGCGTCGCACCATCGCGCGCCGGCTGGTGACCTCGCTTGGTCCAGTGCCGCATTTCTTTCTCACAATCGAGATCGACATGGAGCGCGCCGCGGACATGCGCCGCTCGATCAACGAACTCTATCCTGATCTGAAGCTGAGCATTAACGACGTTATCATCAAGGTCGCAGCCGTTGCCTTGATTCAGCACCCGCAGGTCAACGCCTCGTTCCAGGACAAGACCGTTCGTTATTACGAACATGCAGACATTGCCGTCGCGGTCGCGACCGAGAATGGATTGATCACGCCGGTTGTGCGTGCCGCAGAGATGAAGTCTTTGTTGGACATTCCTGGCGAAGTTCGCGAGCTGGCCGAACGCGCACGGGCGCGCAAACTCAAGCCTGAGGAATACACCGGCGCAACGTTTTCGATCAGCAACCTGGGCATGTTCGGTATCGAGGAGTTCACTGCGGTGATAAATCCGCCCGAAGGGGCAATCCTCGCCATCGGCGCGATGGCGCCAAAGCCCGTGGTCAAGGACAATGAAGTTGAGATTCGTCAAACGATGCGCGTGACGATGTCTTGCGATCACCGTGTGATCGATGGGGCGACCGGCGCGAAGTTCCTGCAGACTTTCAAGCAAATCATGGAAAACCCGCTGTATCTTTTTGTGGGGTGAAGGCGGCCGATCAAATCGAGTCGTAACACTAGATCGGGCGAGCTTCCCGATCTTTTTTATTTCGTGAACAGCATTCAGCGACCATCCGCAAACCATCCGGCCTTGCCGCACCTCGCTCTGATAGCGGTGCAGATCCTGTTCGCTACCTGGCCCATCGTCGGCAAGATCGCGCTGCGCGTTTTGCCGGCCGTCTCGCTTGTCGGACTTCGCGTCGCCGGCGCAACGGTTGTGCTTTTCGCCCTGGCGCGCGCAACCGGCCGGCTTCGGCCCATCAAACGCGCTGATTGGCCGCTGCTGCTTTTATCGAGCGCGCTGGGCCTGATTCTCAATCAATGGTTATTTGTTACCGGCCTTTCATTGACGACCGCAATCAACTCAACTCTGATCAGCACGACGATTCCCATCTCGACGTTATTGATCGGAATGATTCTGGGAACGGATCGCGCGTCGCTGCGCCGGACTCTCGGAATAGTAGTGGCGGCCGCCGGCGTCTTGTTGTTGATAGGCCGCGGCACGCATGAGTTCTCTTCAGCCACTCGGACGGGAGATTTGTTCATCGTCGCGAACTCGCTTTGCTACGGGGCATACATAGCCGTCTCTAAGGATCTCGTAAAGCGTTACAATGCGCTTACGGTGATCACCTGGGTTTTTGTCGTTGGCTCCATCGCGACCATTCCGATGGGCGTGGTCAGCATATCGCGAATTCCCTTGCGAGATATCTCAATCGGTGTGTGGCTGGCAGTTGTTTACGTCATCGTCATGCCGACGGCGGTCGCCTACTTTCTGAATGCGTGGGCGCTGGCCCGCCTGCCGCCGAGTACAGTTGCTGTCTACATCTATTTACAGCCGCTGTTCGCATTCGCACTCGCGCCGTTAATTCTGGGCGAGGCCCTGGGTGCACGCGCGATCGTTTCATCGTTAATGATTTTCACCGGCGTCTTGATTGTCACGAGGCGGCGACGCGCTAAAATCATCGACGAATCGCAGGCGCTGGAGACAATTTAGAGATGCACATAGGGTGGGCAGTCTTCGCAGTCTTGATGATCTTCTACTTGCTGGGCGTGTTTGAGTTCCACGCGCCAAATATGATTCATACGCTTCCGTTCGTCGCCATCGGCGTTCTCATCCTCGACTACTTGATCGTAAAACGATTCAGGAAAAGCTAATGGCGTAGGGGTTCGCCACACTTGCGACATTGCGATCTGCGCCTCGCGTTCAGCGTCATGCAGGATTCGCAGCGAACATACATCGCGCGGGCAAACAGATGCATGATCACATAGCTGCCGCCGAGAATGGCGACAGCTAATGCGATGTTAATGAGCGTGTCCTTCAGGGGTGGATGTTGTGGTAAACAGGATCAGGCCGCGCGTGTCGAGTGCTTTTTCTCTTGCGGTCTGGCCTGGTAATTTTCGTTCACGTAAACGATATAATTCTGGCCACGTTCATAGCCTTGACGAAAAGCGCGCGCGGTTGAGTCGTCTCCGTATTTCTTCCGCAGCTTGGCTTCCGCGTCATCGCAAGACTTGCCGCGACACTCCGGATGCAACGCAGCTTCGAAGCCTAATCGATATTTCGCCTCGTCGACATCGAAATCGCCGCCTTGCGCCGTGTAATGCTCGCGCTCGAGGTCGCGCAATCCGAGCCACCAATTATCGCGCGCAGCATCAACTGATTCGGCACCCGCCCGCGCCAACGAAGCGCGAGCATTCTCTGCGATCTGCTCATCGTCCGCAAACGCGATTACGACTGAGCGGCCGCGGCGAAGCGCGTCTTCATAAACATAAAGCTCGTCGCGAGGCACGCCGTCAGCGATTCCCTTCTCTAAAGCGCCCCCAGCCAATGCTCCGGCCGCCACGCCGCCGGCGCCAAAGATCGCCGCGCCAATTAGGCCAAACGCCAGCACTGGTCCAACGCCGGGAATGAGCAAACTCGCCGCGGCTCCAGCTTCCAACCCGCCGGCGACGCCTAGTGCCCCGCCGATTGTGCCGCCTATAGCTGATCCCATTCCGGGCTGCTCGGTTTCAGTTGTCGGGATTTGTGCTTCAATTTCGGCCTCTGATGTGTGCGGCGAGAGTACACTAATCTGTTTGTCAGGTATGCCGAGCGAACGAAGAATCGCCGCTCCGCGTTTCGCATCCGCGAATGAATTGAAAATTCCTACGATGGTGTCCATGCTTGAGTCCTCCCGATGAGATACGCTTGCGTACTCCGTGCCAAACGAGCTACGCGAGTGAATACATCGGGTGAATGATTTGTGTTCACAAGGACTTTATAAGAGAGCGACGGCGGTAACTTCAGCGCGGGCCGTCAGGCATTTTCCGTTGAGACGAGCGTATTCGGTATGTTAATGTGTCATCCATGACGGCACTCGAAGAGCTGAACATATTCGACATGGTCGAGAAGCATTTGCCGATGTCCGAAGGCGACGGCAAAGCCACGCGCAAAAAGAAGCCGCGGATTCTGGCGATCACCACTGACTGCTGCACCGGTTGCGCCGGATCGCCGGCATGCATCGAGTACTGTCCGATCGAAGCCTGTATGTTCTGGGTTCCCGACGAAGATCATCCGCCGTTCGGACGGATCGAAGTTGATCCTTATCTCTGCATTGGTTGTCAGAAGTGCACGAGCAAAGGACCTGATGGCGCGTTCCTCGATGGTTGTCCCTGGGACGCGATCGAAATGATTCCTACCGAAGACTGGGAAGCGATGCACGGAATTGCTTTGCCGGATGCGCCGCCACCATTACCCGCGTATTGATCCCGCTCTAAACTTCGGGCGCTGAAGGAAACGCTTTGCGCGACGCAATCGCCGCGAGCACATAGCACGCGCTGCCCATCAACATCGCGGCTTGAAATCCAGCCATCAACGCGACAAAGACTGTCGTCACCGATCCGATCACCGACATTATTCCATTCAAGCCCCAGTAGAACGGTGGCGCCGGAAGCGAGCCTTGTCCCGTTTGTCGCAGACCGCGCGGGAAAGGCATGCCCATCGCGAGACCCAGCGGTGCAATCAATCCAATTGCCACGGCGATGCGTCCCCAAAGTGGAAGCCACAAAAGTGCGGGCACGAGCCTCGGTAACGCGAGAGCTTCAATCGCGCCGATCACGGCGACGGCAATGCACGCGAGCCACATCGGGAATCGCACGCTCAAGGCACTGCCGATTCCGCCAAACGCGAGCAACGTGAAGAGCAAAACTGAAAGCGTATAAATCGGATGGCCGACGAGCAGCGTCAGGTTTTGCAGGAGTGCCAGTTCAACCGCAATAAAGCCGAAACCTAGCGCGGCAAAGTAGATCAACGAGGCGCCATACCGGACCGCGGGCATCTTGCCCGCATTTACTTGGCCCGTTGCCTTTCGTCTCGGAATACCAAATACCGCAAACACGCCGAGCATCGCGATACTTGGGCCAAGCAGCCACTTAAGAATTCTTTCAGCAATCGCGCTGGGCATCCGCCACGGCCGATCGATGGCAAAATAAAACGGACTGTTATCCCAGACAGGCCCAACGAACCGCGGCGAATCAGCTTCATATTGTTCGAGCGTCTTCGTGCCCGCCAGCACATCTTTAAGTAACGGCGGCGCAGTTCCTCCCGGCATGATGACTGGATTCGCCTGCGTCCAGTTGGTCGATACATCTTTCAACTCGGCATCGGTGAACGGCCGCTTGCGCAACATGAAAAGCATCTGTGGATAATCGTTCGGGCCGGCTTGCTTCTCCAGCAACACCAGAATTCGTTTTGAAGCTTCCGGCGCCCCAAGCGTCGCCACCGAATTCGAAACAAGTCGCGGAATGTCCATCTCCCAACGCAGAATTACCAGAATGCCGTTGTCCGTCAGATGATCGTAGTAAGCGCGGACGGCTTCAGTCGTATACAAATAATTTTCCGAAAGCGACAAACCGCCTGACGCCACCGACGCCCAGGAATCAACAAAGCCAAGCAGGATGATGTCGAACTTTCGATCGGTACGGCTAATGAAGTTACGTCCTTCGCTTTGAATCGTTTCGACGTCCGGTCGATCGTAGAGATTGCCGGCACGCGCTCCGTAGCTGCGCACAAACTTCAGCATCAGTGGATTCATCTCAACAGCGGTTACTTTCTTGCTCCCTGATGCAAGCGCTGCGACGACGTCTGGTCCGCCGCCCGGACCAATGATTAATGTCTCAGCATTCGGCGTCAGCCGAAACGGAAGCGCGCGATACGAACCTTTCATGTCCTGAACGCTCTCGAGCTTGCCATCCCAACCACGTATTCCCGTCCACGCATCCGAATCGATGTAGAGGCGCGCGAAGCTGTTCGGCAAACCTTCGACGCAGTCGATGCGCGAATACGCGTTCCATCCGGTCTGCACAATGTGCGAGCCGGGCGCGGCATCCATCTGGTTCCGCATGGCTTTGGTAGTGCCGGGCTTCACACGGAATGCGCCGAACTTAGTCGCGGAGATTGCTGCGCCCACCGTCAACACAACCGCGGCGATTGCTGCTACTTGAACCGCGCGTGACGGCGAAGTGCTTTCACGCCGAAGGCGGGACAGAGAATAGCCAGGGGTAAGCGCGGAGCGCGCCACCCCTGGATCAGAGCCATTATTTGTTTCTTCTTGAGCCCGCGAAGCGGGCGAAAGAGACAACAGCAAAGCAGCAACAGCGGGTGCTGTCGAAGCAGTCAAGAGCGCCGCTTCTCCTCCTAACCAATTCAACAGCAAAGTCACCAACACAGCGCCCAGCGCCGCGCCAACTAAATCGTAGAAATAGAGAGAGCCCGCCTCAGCCCGATGGATATCGAAGATGATCGACAAGGCCATGCCCGCCAAAAAGAATGGCAAGAGCGGCGCGAGAAAATACAACGGCAGTCGATCCATATCGAACGGATAACGCACCAGCAACCAAAGGCACAGCGGAATCGCCAGCGCATAGAGAATGGTCACGACGGCTGCGGCGTTCATCGTCATCGGCCTCACCTTTTTGAGCAGATGAACCGTGAATCCACCAAGCCCCCATCCCAACAGCGCGACCGAAATCGCCACGAACGCGAAGTGATACCAAATGCTGGCTGAATAAATGCGAGTGAGTCCGACCTCCAGAATGAGTCCGGACAGAGTGATAAGAAAAATCGAGATACGATTGCGCATAAGCGAAGTAGTTAAGAGGATGCGAAGTTAAACGTCAAGTTAAGATCAAAAAAGATCTGCTTCAGAACGTGAGCCAAAATTTCCAACGCACTATTTGCCGCGATCGCCGATCGCGTTCGCGGTGGCCATCGCCTGCTGGATAGTTTCAGCCCTCGCGCCGGACTGCGCGTACGGTTCAACTAGAGGCAGGTCATCTTTACGTCCCACATAAGCCAGCGCGCGCAACGCGTCATTAACCGTCGCTTGATCCGGCGTGAGCAACGCAACTGTTTGTCCCGCAGTCACGGCGTCGCCCTCTTTCACGGCGAGCGAGTTGATCGCGCCATCAACTGGCGAGCGAAATTCCTGAACATTGCCGGACGTGTCGCGAACACGCGCCAGCAAGCCACCTGACTTGATTGTCGCGCCGCGGGCCAACAGACTAACAACGCTGCCGCTGATCGGGGCCTTCGCTTCGAACGACTGCAACATCGCTCGCAACTCTGGCCGCCCGGACGAATCACCAAAGCGCACCAGTTGCAGCGCCGCATTGCGCCGAACCAGCGGCTCGCTGTCCTTCAGCAAATCAAGCAGCGCGCCATGAAACTCCTCAGAGCGGTTGTCCTGGCCCATCACCCACGCAGCGGTCTTGCGAATCTCGGCGTGCGAACTCTTTGCCGAGGAAACGATCTGCGGATAGAACTTCTTTGACGTCGGATCGCCGCGCTCGATCTTCTCCTCGACTTGCAAGAGCGCGTGCTGGATGTGCCTCGGGTTCTGCTCGTCAACCAGATATTTCGCGATGTCTTCATCAGACAGATCCCGCCCGAACCAAGTGCCGTACCACGTGAGAAACGGAACGATGATGAACAGCGCCGCGACGATGATGAGCCAAATGTTCGAAGGACGCTTTGGTTTTACGACCGCGGCGTTTGCACTTCCTCCGTTGGGATTTACCAAATCAGGTTCCATTGTCGCGACGATTTAACCACAGAGGACACAGAGGAACCAGATGACAAGCCGCGGATTCACGCAGATAAACGCGGATAAGCAGTCGGACCGGCCACAGATTTACACAGATATGATTGCTCCCGTTCATCGCATCTTATCTTTGAAATCTGCGTTCATCTGTGGCTGATTTAGCGGGCAGGATACAGGTGATACAGCATCAGGTAAACGATCACACCAGTAATCGAAACATACATCCACATCGGCAGCGTCCAGCGCGCGATAGCGCGATGTCTCAGGAAGTCGCCGCGCAGCGCCCGCCTCAGAGTCACAATCACGAACGGCACGATCAGCACCGCCATGAACGTGTGCGTCGTCAGAATTGTGAAATAGATTGGCCGCGCAATTCCCTGTCCGGCGAATCGCGTGGTGCCATGGTGCGCGTGATAGACAACGTACGAAACCAGGAACAGAACGGAAGCCGCCAGCGCCGAAAGTTGGCAACGGCGATGCGCCAGCACGCGACCATGACGAATGAAATAGTAACCGCTGGAAAGAAGAATAAAACTGGAAGCGTTGAGCGTGGCGTTGAGATGTGGGAGTATCGAGTAGAAATCAGTCATTGGAGCCGAAGCAGTTATTTACCACAGAGGGCACAGAGGGTTTTTGCTGAGGGTGCCGAGAATCTTCATTAATGCCGTCATTTCATTCGCCGGACAATCCCAATACGCTCTGCTGCTTTTCTGCCTATTGCTTATTGCCTTCTGTTCTATCTGTTCGCGTCATCTCGTCAACCATGCGATTGACGTCCGGCGGTAGCGCGCGGCCTTTTCGATCCTTCAATGCCGGCACAGCGCGAATGGCAGGTGGCCTGTCAGTGACGGAAGAACTACCAGTGCCTGCAGCGACAACTCCCGACGGTTTGTTCTGTGCCGCTGCCGCCTTCTTTTCGGCGGCCGGAGCAGCGTGCTTGGCGGCGGGTTTGACTGGCTGCGCATTCAGTTCTTCATAGCCGCACCGCTCGCATTGCCAAGCCGGGAAGACGGCATTCGGAGCGCTTGCGTTTTGATAGACGGCGCGGATGGACGGAATGATCTTCCCACCGCAACGCGGGCACGAGCGGCCGCGCGTAGTGCGGCGCTCGACGTCGATCCCAAGCTGTTCGGCTAAGTCTTCCAAGATATCTTCAGGTTAGGACTTACGATGCCGAATAGCAATCACGAAGATCGCGCAGAAGATCGACACTGGCGGAATGAGCAAGACGAGCACGCCGATGTTGAAGTTTCTGATGAATGAACTGTTCGATCCAAGCGAGGCGCGACACATCACACATTGCGCGAACGTTGAATCGGCAAAAAGAAAAACACACGCACACGCAATCACGGCGATCGTCAGAATCCGAATTGTGCGATGCGATTTCATCTGGCTTCTGTCGCCCGCTAAAGCGGGCTCTAAAAATCAATCTCCGATCACGATCCCAGCACCTGAAGTACTGGGCTACTTTCAAACGTCCGCTAACGCGGACGCGGTGCTACTTGGTTCCTTCGGACGTCGGCGGTGGTCCGGAATAACGCAGATTCTTCGCGCGAAAACTGTCCGGGAAGAAAACCAGCAGCAGGCAGATCGCGATTACTACTGCCGGAACGATCGTCAAGATCAGATTCAAACGCTCAAACCGCAAGTGCATGAAATAAGCAACGATCAGCGCCGCTTTGATGATTGAGGCGCCCATCAAAATCACCAGCATGTAAACTACCGGCAGATGAATGTAACCCAGAAACACTTCAAAGCCGGTCAGTACGAGCAACCAAAGCCAAACCGAAAAAAACAATCGGTAGCTGCCGGCAAAATGGACCTCTTCTTCCGGCTCGGCGTGCGCGTGACCTTCCGCAACCTCTGCGCCTTCCGGTGTTTCTAACGCCTTCGCTTCCTTCCGCTTCTTCCACATGTCGAGGCCGGGCACAACCAGGAATAAGAGCGCGAGCAAGAGCGGCACAACCGTGAAGAACAATCCATCGGTGCTGATGACGCTGCCGGCCGCGAACAAGTTGTAGGCGACAAGCGCAAGAAACAATGCCGCCGCGATCAGGCAGATCAGGTTCAGTATCGATTGTTCGCGTTTCTCTGTTGGTTCGCTGGTCATTTCCATTTCAGTCAACTATCTTAACGCATCAATCAATCATTTCTCGGCCGCCGGAGCAGGCGGTCCGGAGTAGCGCAATTCCCGGCTGCGGAGACTGTCGGGGAAGAAAACCAAAAGCAAGCAAATGCAAATGACGAGCGCCGGGACAATTGTCAACACGAGGTTCAGTCGCTCAAACCGCAGGTGCATAAAGTAAGCAACGATCAGCGCTGCCTTGACGATCGACGCACCCATAAGAATGACGAGCATGTAGACAACCGGCAGATGTATATAGCCGAGAAACACTTCAAAGCCCGTCAGCAGCAACAGCCACATCCAAATTGACGCAAATAGTTTGGTGCTACCGGCAAAATGCTCCGCTGAATCTGCGTGTGCGCTCATGTGGTTCTCCCAGTCGAAGCCCCGCTACTTCTTCGGATCAATCGACAGCAGATAAATCATCGGGAACACGAACATCCAGACGAGATCGACGAAGTGCCAGTACAAGCCGCTGATCTCGATGTCTTCATGCTTCAGTTTCTTAGCGCGCGCGGCGACCACGAATAGATAGATGCAGCCGGTGAACACGTGAAACATGTGCATGCCCGTAATGCCAAAGAAGGTTGCGCCAAATAAAGGCGTCGAGCCCGGCCACCTGCCAACCCACTCTTCCGGCAACTGAAATGGTCTCAGGCCTTCTTTGATCAAGTGGTTCCACTCGATCGAGTGCAGGATGATAAACGTCGCGCCCAACAGCGCAGTGGCAATGATCCATTTCTGTGCCGATGACTTCTTGCCATGCGCCGAGGCCGATACCGCCATCACCATGGTCAAGCTCGACGACAGCAGCACCAGCGTCATCACTGAAGAGAAGACGATGCTGGGATAAAACTTGAATGGCGTCGGCCAGACATTCGAGGCGCGCACATACGCGTAACCTATCAGCAGCGCGGAAAACGTCAGCGAGTCCGACATGATGAACAGCCACATGCCGAGCTTTCGATGGCCGACGCGATATGGGTGAACGCCGCCGCCCCAATCCCCTGCTAAAGCCTGTGCTTCAGTTGCCACAAGTTACCTCCGAAGTAGCGCAAATTTGGATTTGCGATTTTCGTGAAATCTCTCAAGCCTTCTCTGCCGCGATCCGCAAGTTAACAACTTGCGCCACGGCTCATCTCCAAAACATCAACAGCGCAAACAAACTAACCCATAATCCATCCATGAAGTGCCAGTAGATCGTCGCCGCGTCGGCCGCGCCAATTCTCCTTAACTCGCCATCGACGGTCGCGCGTTTCTTAGTCGTCCTAAACAGCAAGTAGGTCAGCGCGAAAATTCCGCCGAGCAGATGCAGCCCGTGCGCGGCGGTGAACAAATAAAAGAACGAGTTGTACGGGTTACTCGCCATATATACGCCCTGATGAACGAGTTGCCGCCATGCGAAGAGTTGCGAAACAACAAAACCAGCGCCGAGCATTACGGTATTGATCAGCCACCGCGAGTAAGCTCCGTTGTTGTCCCGCTTCAAAGAACGGCGCGATACTTCGATCGTGATGCTGCTGATGAGAATCAGACCGGTGCTGAGCCACAGCACCCTGGGCATCGCGATCGGCTTCCAATCATTAGACGATGCCGAGCGCACGATATACGCGCTGGTCAAAGCCACGAACAGCATCAGGATGCTGCCGATCGCCGTCCAAACTCCAATGCGATATCGCGCGGGGGAAAATCTCAACCCGTCGCCGCCATCGCCGCCGCCGTTCTTGTGAAAGCCGTTGCCGTTGCGCGGACGCGGCCCGCCACCAAGTCCGACGTCGACGACCTGCTCAGTGTTTGTGGCCGTTGCCGCCATTACCGCTTGCTCCCCCTAAATCCGCACCGAGTACCGTGACCTCAGGTTCAGTCTGCATGATGAAATCATTCGGCGCGCCCGGCACTGAAAATTCATAAGCACCGTGGTACACAACCGGCACGATACCGGCAAAGTTGTCGTGCGGCGGCGGCGATGGAATGGACCATTCCAACGTCGTCGCTTCCCATGGATTGTCCGAGGCCTTCTTTCCTTTGAACATGCTCCAGAAGAAATTGAAGTAAAAAAGAACCTGGGCCGTCACTGTGATTATCGCGGCCACCGTGACAAACATGACCAGGCCTTTAGAGTTCTTCAGAAATTCATATTCGTCGAAGCGGGCGTAGCGTCGCGGCATTCCCAATAATCCCATCGCGTGAAATGGAACAAAGATCGCATAAACGCCGATGAAGGTTATCCAGAAGTGAAGCTTGCCCCAACTCTCGTTCATCATCCGGCCGAACATTTTTGGAAACCAGAAGTAGGTCGCCGCGAACATGCCGAAAATTGAGGCGACGCCCATCACGAGATGAAAATGCGCGGTCACGAAATAGGTATCGTGAAAGAAAAAATCGAGTGATGTTTGGCCCAGCACCAGTCCGGTAATGCCGCCCGCAACAAACAAGGAAACGAATCCAATCGCGAACAGCATCGGCGTGGTAAAACGAATCCTCGCTCCCCACAGAGTGCCGAGCCAATTGAAGGTTTTGATCGCGGATGGCACGCCGATCGAAAGTGTGAGGATTGAAAACGCGACGGCTGAGTAAGGACTCATGCCGCTCATGAACATGTGATGGCCCCAGACAAAAAAGCCCAGCCCGCCGATTGCGAAAATCGCAAACACCATCGCGCGGTACCCAAAGACGGGTTTGCGCGCAAAGGTGGAAAGAATGTGCGACGTCGCGCCCATGCCCGGTAGAATTGCGATGTAAACCTCAGGATGCCCGAAGAACCAGAACAGATGCTGCCAAAGCAGTGGCGAACCGCCGTTGTGAAGCGGCACTGTGGCGCCGCTTACGTATAAGCCTCCCGGAATGAAAAAGCTCGTGCCCGCCATTCGATCGAGCAGCAGAAGAATGCCACCGCCCAACAGAACCGGAAAAGAAAGCAGCGCGAGGATTGCGGTCGTGAACCATGCCCAGCACGTCAGCGGCATCCGCATCAGAGACATTCCGCGGGTGCGCATGTTCAGCAAAGTTGTGATGAAGTTCAGTGCCCCGAGCAGCGAACCTACGCAGAATATCGCGATACTGATAATCCAGAGATTCACACCGGCGCCCTGCCCCGGTCCGGCGATTTTTCCCAGGGCACTTAAAGGAGCATAGCCCGTCCATCCGCCGATTGGTCCAACCGTGCCACTGCCGCCGGCCCAGGCCTCCGGCGAATGCAACACGTCGCCCAACTTCGTAAACCATCCGCCGACGGTGGCATTACCTTCCGCGAAGATCGCGAGCAGGATGACTACGAACCCTACGAACGTTACCCAGAACGACAACATGTTCAGCACCGGGAACGCCATGTCGTCCGCGCCGATCTGAATTGGCAGAAAATAATTGCCGAAGCCTCCCTGAGGCGCAGTCGTTAACACGAAGAAGACCATGATGGTGCCGTGCATGGTGACCAGCGAGAGATAAAACTCCGGGGTCATCGCTCCGCCCGGCGCACCCTGTGGAAACAGCGTTTCCATGATATGAATGTGCGTGCCGGGCCAGGTCAGGTTCACGCGCATCAAGACAGACATGATCATCCCGACCAGAACGGCGGTCAGCGCCAGCAGGATGTACTGGATGCCGATGACCTTGTGGTCGATACTGAAAATGTATTTGCGAATGAAGCCAGTCGGCGCCGGATGCCGGTGCACTTCTGCATGAGCTGCTTCTGCCATCGTAGATTCTCCTCTAAACGAAGGGGCAAAAAATCGATAACTCAGTAGTTCGGTAGCTGATACTTATTAAATAGCTCGTCTTTCTTCGTTTGGAACTTGTCCTGGGGCAGAGCCACCAATTCATCAAATTCGTTTTGCGGTAAGACAAGCATGTAGGACTTCATCTTGTAGTGGTTCATGCCGCATAGCTCGGCGCAAGCCAATTCGTATTTCCCGATTGTGTTCGCGGTGAAATGAACGTGAATGCCCATGCCGGGCACCAGGTCCTGCTTAAAACGAAGTTGCGGTACAAAGAAGCTGTGCGTTACATCTTTCGACCGCAGGATCAACTCAACCGGACGATTGACGGGAATTGCCAGCGTAGAAACGACCGCATCATCTTTCGCATTTGGGTCGGTATCGTCCAAACCAACAAAGTTCAGAGCAGAATCGTCGATCAGATTCGGATCGGTTTTGCCAAAGACGTTGTCCTTGCCCGGATAATGAAAGTTCCAACTGAACTGTTGCGCAACTACTTCGATTTGGTACGAGCCGGGAGGCGCTGAGTGCAAATGCAGTGACGCCCAGACTCGCTGGCCCATGACGGCGAGACTGATGAAGATAACCGCGGTAACAACGGTCCAAAGAACTTCCAAACGGTTGTTGCCGTGCGAGTAGGTCGCCCGCTGCTTGTCGGCATTGTCGCGAAACTTGAAGACAACCCAGCCAAGGCCGACCTGCGCCGCCGTAAACGCCACGCCAACCACGATGATCGTGATCATGAACTGGCTGTCTACCTTTGGACCATGTTCAGAGATCGATGCAGGAAACCACCACCTCCCGCTCAGAAACATCCAGACTGAAGCGATTGTGATTAGCCAGATCGCTATTCCCAGAAGGCGTCCCATCAGTTGTCTCCTTCAGCAATTGTCAACAGTCAGTTGTTAGTTGTCAGTTGTAGCTCGGTCCTAAGATGATTTGCTTAACCCGCAACTGACCACTGACAACGGACTACTGACAACTAACGATTTAGAACCATGACCCCAAACAACAATGGCAAGTAGAGCACCGAGGCCAGCAGCAACTGCCGCGCGTGCTGGTTCGATTTCGAAAGTGCCGCGCGAATACTGCTGCCGAGAAACAGCAGCCCCAAAACTAGCGCGACTACCAGATAAATTTTTCCTGAGACTCCAAGAAATGTCGGCAGCAAACTCACCGGCACGAGCATGATCGCATAGGCGATAATCTGCTGGCCGGTGACCCGTCCGTCAGGTTCAACTACCGGCAGCATTCGAATGCCGGCGCGACCGTAGTCTTCCCGATACATCCAGGCAATCGCGAGAAAATGCGGAAACTGCCAAAGAAATAGAATCGCGAACAGCACCCAGGCGGCGATATCGATGCGACCGCGCGCCGCGGTCCAGCCCATCAGCGGCGGCATTGCGCCCGGAAACGCGCCGAGCGCGGTGGAAAGAGATGTCCGTGTCTTAAGCGGTGTGTAAACGAACAAGTAACCCGCAATGACTGTCAGCCCAAGCAAAGCGGTCAGCACGTTAACGAAAACCGAAAGGTAAACTTCCGCCAGCGCGGTCACCGTAACGCCAAACCAGAGAGCCTCGAAAGGAAACAAACGCCCCGACGGCAGAGGCCGATCGGCGGTGCGTCGCATCAAGCCGTCGAGATCGCGCTCGATGAATTGATTCAGCGTCGCGATGCCGGACGAGAGCAAGCCAATGCCGATCATCGCGTGAATGAAACTGAAGTAATCGATCGGACCGCGCGACGCGAGCACAAAACCCGCGGCCGACGTCAACATGATCAAACTGGTAATTCTGGGCTTGGTAAGTTCAAGGTAGGCGCCGGCGCGCGTTTTCACGCTTCCCTGCGCCGCCGCGTGGTCTGGTACGGATGGATTTAGTTCTAATGTAGCAGTCTTCATTCGAAAATTATGTCGAAAAACGATTACGAAAATTGTTGGGAGACTTTCTCGATCAAGCCGCAGCCAAAACGTAATTGTTCTGCTCGGCATGTACCACTCGAAACGTTCTCAGCGTGAAAACGATCGTGCTCGCAAAAACCAGCGCGCCACAAGCCACGTGCGCAACCGTCACCGCGACCATCGGCGTCAGCGGCTGAGGGTCGTACGGCGATCCCGTGCGCGTGATGTATGCCGCCAACCCCAAACCTAACTGCACGAATAGCAGCGCTGCGGCTATCATCGCCGGCCGCGCGAGATACTTCTCAGCGCGATAACGCATGAGACTGATCGTCACGGTGGCGCCGAGAATCAACGTGACGCAAATCGCGCCGCCCACATGCGCCAGCAACAAACCGGTCGGCAGATCCTGATCCCACGTGGCCGAGTGCCGCAGGGTCGCACCCAGGACCAATTGCGCCAGGATGACGATCAGCGCGATGACGCTCAGCGAGCGAATCGAAACGCTCTCGCCGCGATCGTTTGCGATCGGGGACGCCGCGATCCACCTCGGCGAGGTAAACACCGCAATGCTGACAGTTGTGAGAAAGAACAATTGCGCAAGTGTCGCATGCGCCGCCGATACCGCCAGCGGCAGATTCATCTTGACGGTCAGCCCGCCGAGCAAGCCCTGCGCGATTACGCCGGCCAGGGCAATCCATCCAAGCCGTTTCACCCAACGGCGCGGCTCGCGCATCTGGAGGTAAAAGGCGAGTATGATCGTCAGCAAACCCACTGCGGCGGCGATCATCCGGTGGCCGTGTTCCCAGAAAACATTGCCGACCATCTTCGGAAACAATTTCCCGAAGGAGAGCGGCCAATCCGGCACGGCCAACCCGGCGTCGTGACTGGTCACGTTCGCTCCGGCAATGATGAGAAAGAACGTTGCGCACGCCACTAACACGGCGAAGCGATGTACACCACGTGACATTTTCAATTTGCGATTGCCAATTTTCAATTGCCGATTGGCTCCGATTTCCAAGTTGCCCACACAATCGGCAATCGGAAATCGCAAATCGGCAATCGCCTTAGTGCTTGCTCAACATTGGAAACTCGATCGCTTCGAGCATCTGAAGCGAACTTGGCTGGCCCAATGCCGTTGCGCCGAACGAGAAGTCCGCTTTGACTGCGCCGCTGGCCGGCACCGTTACCTGCATAGGCTTTTCGGTTCCGTTGGCGCCGCCTTCATGCCATGCGACCACAGTGTATTTGCCCGGAGGCACGCCCTTGATCGTGAAGCTGCCATCCTCGGCGGTCACCGCGAAGAATGGATTCTTGGCGACGGCAACGTAAGACTTCATCCACGGATGTTGATTGCACTTAACCGGTACCAGAACCTCCGCGCGCGCCAGCTTGTGTGTCAGCGGGGCCGCGCCATTCGGCTGTGATTGGTTCCAATCAGGATTGTTCTTTGGCGTGAAGTGAATGTTGTGCGTCGTCGGATCGCTGTTGGTGATGTTGATCGGCTGATTCACCATTACGCCCAGGACGTGCGGCTTGTAGTGGCAGCCATTCTGATCGAGCGTTGCGGCCGCAGTCGGAGTTGGAAAGTTGTAGTCTGCGATCTTCGAATTATCCGCCAGCGTTCCGTCTTTGATGTATACGTAAGTGTTGGCGAGCTTGCCGTCTTTGACGACCCAGTCTTCCGTCGTCAGATTCGGGCTCTTTGAAGTGCAAGCCGCATCGGCCGACGTATCGATCTTCTTGGCTTCAGGCGCAGCGCCAGTGTAAGAGACGACCCCTGAGATCGTGCCTTCATTGCCTTTGGCCGTGTAGGTCTTGCCGCCGTTGTCGCCCGTGCTCTCTTCTTCTCCGCCGCCCTTGCTGCACGACGATGCGAGCGAGAGCAGGCTGATCAAGGCAATTAGTCCCAGCCACAATTTTGTATTCTTACTCAACATAAATTGAGTCCTCCAGATCTAAGATAACCACGAATTTTGACTGCAAGCATACGCTATGTAGCGCAAGCTGTCAGCTTGCGCATTCTCTACGCAACCTATCAGATTTCGTTACAAAGCCGGACTGAAGTTGGTACGCCGAGCGTTGTTTCCCTACCATTCGGCTGAACTTCTTCCAGGCGCGCGCGTGATGAGCCGCTAACGCATCGCGACGGCTTTTCTTTTGATAATTATTCTTGCCCGTCTTCTGCGGAGCCGGTGTTGCCGCGGGCTTGGCGGCCGCAGGCGCGGGCGTTGCCGACAACAATTTTCGCTGCTCGTCCGGCGTCATCAGGAACATGTAGCGAACCAGCAGGCGCGCGTGATCGTCGTGATAGTTGGCAACGTCCGACGGCGGATTCGGCAAGTTAACCACCCAACGATCCTGATCTTTTTTGAATAGCCCGGTAGGCATTGCCGTGCCCGGCGCGATCTGCGCGGGATCGAGCAACCAACGGAAAGTCCAGTCAGGCTTCAGACGCTGGCTCGCCAACAGGAAGTTCGGCGCGATCGCTTTCGCGTCATGCGTCGGCTCGCCGGTGATGTGACACTTCAGGCACGGCGTGCCGGAAACGAAGATGTTTCGCGCGATCGACTTCTCGGCTTCCGTCATCGGCGTCATTGGTTCTTTGATGTAGGGATCATTCTGAGACGAAACCGCCATGAAGAACCGCACCAGCGTGCGCAGTTCATTCGGTGAGAAGTTGAACGTCGGCATGTGCACTTGAATGTAAGGCCGCACGCCGTTTCGGTTCAGACCCCACTGCGGCAACAGCCGCCCGCCGCGCTGATCGTTGGCGTTCGCGTTCGCCGCATTCGCCGCAGGCGAAGACGAAGCCGACGGCGAAGATGCCGGCGCAGGTACAGATGAGGGCACCATCGGCTTTTCGTCCGGTTGCATCAACGAAGGATCTTTTAAGAACTTCATCAGCCAGACAGGATCGACGCGCGCGCCCTCGCTGGTCAGCATGGGCGGTAGAAACTCTTTCTGCGTCGCGTAGAACGGCAACGAACTCAAGACACTGCCGGTCACCATCGCCGAATCAGCCGCATTGTTGTAAGCGCTAATTTGCTGACCCGGCTGCAGCACGTGACAACCCATGCAGTTGTATTTCTTGATTACCCACCAGCCGTTTTGAACGTCCTGTCGCCGCGAATCCTGTGGATTGTAGAAAAGCGATGCCGGCACGTTCGCGCCTTCCGCTCCGAGGCTGCCGATCAGAAGCGTCGTTAGTCCGGTGCGCCATTGCTCAGTGAGATACGGCTTCGGCATGCGCAGACGGTCTTTCGGCTCGAGGTATTGCGACTTGCCGCGATCGTAGACTGACGGATCACTCAGCTTGTGTTCGAAGAAGCCGCGATGGTTGTACCACTCTTTCTCCTTCTCACCTTTGTGCTCCACCAGCGCCTTGCCATTCGCATCCTTTGGCTCTCGGCCAAACTCGGCATCCTGTGTAAGCAAAGCAAAGTCGAGCCTCTCCAGCGGTGTCGCGCCTTCCGCCGTCAATTCTTTTCCGATGCGCTGCTCTTCTTCGAATCCTTTGATCTCGTGACAGCCGGCGCAACCGTATTGCTTGATCTCGGCCTTGCCTGCCTCGGCAATTTTCGGATCGTCCATGAACGAAACGTCTTCCGAAGTCTGCGGCTGCGAGAGCGAGAACAAATACGTGGCGACGTCGCGCGCGTCCTGCTCCGAGAGCCGCAGGTTCGGCATGACCGTCATGTTCTGCACCTGCAACTCAGCGCCGTCATTCGGACAAGTCGAATGCAGTTCAGTATCGAAGAGGTAGGGCAGGTTATGTTTTGCGTAATCGTCCGGCGTCAGGTCACGATGTTCTTTCGGACAGTAAGGCGCCCAACGTTCGCGCGGGTTGTAGATCCAGCGCACGATGTAATCGTAATTCGCTTTCTCGCCAACGCGCGTAAGGTTGGCGGCGAACGTGCCGCCCAGCTTCTGATCTTCTTCCCCGATCGAGTGACACGCGAGACATCCACGCGATTCAAACAATTCCTTCCCGTGAGTTTTGTCGCCCTGGGCTTGCGCCGGGACCTTGCCGTCAAAGCCGTTCTGCCATAGATAAGCGGCAACTGCTTTGAGATCGTCATTGCCGTCTTCATCGACTGAGAAACGCCAGAACGTCGGCATCTTCGTTCCGGGACGAAACGCCTGCGGATCCTTCAACCATACGGGAATCCATTCTTTGCGCAGCTTCAGGCGCACGTCTTTGAGATTCGGACCAATCTTCTTTTGATCCTGTTGCAGGTAACGCGTCTGGACGTTCAGCTCGTCAATGCGCGCGGCGAGTTGGCTGTTCTGCACGCGCAAGGAATCAGCATGCGCCAGCAGCCGTTGCACTTCCTGATCGTCGCTGGCTTTCGCGCTCGCATCGGTATCAATGGAAGCCTGGCGATTGTTCGCGGTGATTTGATCCTGAAGTTGAGAAATCTGTTGGCGCGCGTTCGTCAGCGCATCAGACTCTCGATCGAAAGCCTCCATACGATGACAGCCCATGCAACCGCGCTGGTAGAAAAGATCCTTGCCAAGGTTCAGAGTGTCCGCGCCCTGGGTCACGCGATCGTTCGCATGGCACATCTGACAACCAGCTTCGGTGTTCTCTTTGTGAAACAGCGGATGCAGCCAGAAAGGATTCAGCCCGTGGGCCTTCACCGTGCTCGTCGTCGCGCGGCCGTTGCCGCCGTGACAAGCCGAACAGCCGAACTTTTCCGGATTGTGAATTTGCAGTAGTTCTTTGCGCGGATGGCTGACGAACGCCGCCGACAAATCATCGACTGACTTTTTGCCCGGGCCGGCCGGCGACATGTCGTTTTTTGAGATTGGCAGCGGCTCGCGCGTGCCGAGGTGGCAAATCTCGCAACGATCGACGATGCCGAATTCATTGACGTTGAGCTGATGACCAAGAATTGTGTAGTCAAAGGCGTCTTCGTTCTTCTTGATCAGATCGTCGATGTTCTTTTTGGGCAGGATGCTGACGTGGTTCTTGAGATATTCGTCGCGCTTCTTCGCGAGTTCGGTTGGTTCTTTCAACAACTCAGCTTTCTCGCCGAGCACCTTTGCCTTCTCCTCACGCAGATCATTGAAGGTCTTCTCCAACTCGTCGTACTTCATTTTCCGACGCGTCGGCTTTCCGTTGTCGTCGGGCATTTCGAAGCTAACGGGTTCAATTAACTTCGCGTCGCGCTGGCTCTTGTAATACCGGTGCCACAGACTGCCCTCACGCGCAATTTCCAGCTTGAACGTCAGCACGACGATGCGGCCGCGTTGGTTTTGAAACGGATCGGTGACGGCATCGAGCTTCGCCTGAATTGACGCAACCTGCTTGTCTTTATCGGCGATATCGGCTTTGACTTTGTCGAGCGCGGCGCTCGCTTCGTCAGCAAGCTGTTGGTACTCAGGCGTCTGTTTGACTTCAGCTTCTGAGTCGCCCGCGTTCTTGCGAATGCTCTTAAGATAAGCCGTGTAACGTTTGACGAACTCGCGTTGCATTGGCTTCCACGGACGCTGGCCGAAACCTTCGTCGTACAAAGCCCAGCCCGTGCACAGCATCAATAGCACCGTGCAGATAAGAATGATCGCGCTGGTCGATTGGCTGACGATCGGATCGCGCTGTGGCTCCGCCTCTTTTTTTACCAGGGATTCGATCGGTTCAGGAGATTCGGCCACAGTTTATGATTCCTGTAAGACAAACTTCAGTTTGTCGTTCTCTTAGTTAGTCTATCGTTTCAATCCGCGACAAACTGAAGCTTGTCGCACATCAGATATTGAACCAGGGAGTCACCCAAACATACTTGATCGTAAAAACGAGACGTAAGAAAAGCTTCACCGGCATCGCCAGCAAAACGCTGATGGCGAAGAACTGGAATGTCATGTATTGAAGCATGCTCGTGTTTGCCAGCAGCTTCTCTTCGAACGGATCGGAGTTGCGCGCCCAGGCCAGGAACTCTCGCGGCGAAATGAGATAACGAGGCCGAAACTTTCCACGCTTCATCAACCAATGAAAGAAAATTCCACCAATAATGTAGAAGCCGCCGACAATGATCGCGCCGAAGATCATCTTTGCGACCCAGTTAGTTTGTAAAAGTCCTAAGCCGGGAATTCCCGCAACGATCTCGTGCAGATCGCGATTGCGATCGAAAACGACGGTGTTGTGATCCCAGGTTTCGCCGGGCCAGAACCAAATCCAACCGGGGCCGCGAATGAACGTGCCGATGAAAATCAACAGGATCCACATCAGGAATCCCCAGCCAAACATGTTCACCGCAAAACGTCTCTGCCTGATCGTGTAATAGCCGTTACCCAGCGGATTTGAATCCACGTACGGAAACACCATCAATCCGATCATGATGATTGAAGGCATCACGACGCCGGCAATCCAGGGATCGAAATAAACGAGCATCTCCTGCAAACCGAGGAAATACCACGGCGCTTTCGACGGATTCATGGTGAGGTTTGGATTTGCGGGCTCTTCGAGCGGAGCGTTCAGCGTGATCGACCAGACATATAAAATAACCGTCACAATCACTGCCGCCAGAAACTCGATTCTCACCAGATAGGGCCAGACGTGAAGTTCCTTCGCCCAACCCGGCCGCCACGGTTCGGCCTTGCGATGATGGGTTTTCGCCAGATCCTTGTCGCCTTCGAGATCGACGATCAGTTTATCGTTTGCGCGCGCCTGCTTGATTCCCAACCAGGTGAAGAACGGAACCAGAAACAACATCGCGACGATCGGCACGTTGTCCGGCGCCGAAACAATTGTCCAAATCTGATGCCAGTCCTGAACTGAATAGGCGAACAGCGCAAGCAACACCAACACGACGACCAGACCGATCCATCGGTTGCGGCGCGAAGTGGCTTGCGGTGACTGTTCGACGATTGCGCTCATTTTCTTAAAATCTCAAATTTCAAATCTGAGATCTGAGATCACAGCTATTTTTTCTTCTTCAGAACTTTCATTTCTGATTCAAGCATCACCGGCGCCGGCCCCGAGATGCCTCCATCTTTTCTAATGCGCCAGAAATGGACCGCCATAAATATTGACGCGACCAGCGGAATGCCGATGCAGTGCCAGATGTACGCGCGCAGTAACGCATTCGCATCGACAATCGATCCGCCCAGCAAACCGAAGCGCACATCGTTGTAAGGCGTCAGACCAAGCTGCGCGCCGAACGGACCTTCGTTTCCGAGCATCGGCGTTGCGCGCGCCATGTTCGTTCCCACCGTCACCGCCCAAAAGCCAAGCTGATCATCTGGCAGCAGATATCCCGTAAACGAAAGCAGCAGCGTCAGTACCAGCAGCACCACGCCGACGCACCAGTTGAATTCGCGCGGCTTTTTATAGGAACCGGTCAACACCACGCGAAACATGTGCAGCCACGTCGTAATCACCATCAAGTGAGCCGCCCAACGATGCATGTTGCGCAGCAGCTTTCCGAAAGGCACGTCGTGCTCCATCAGGAGAATGTCGCGGAACGCGACGACCTTCGACGGGTGGTAATAGAACATCAGCAGCACGCCGGTGAAGGTCAACACGATAAAAAGATAGAACGTGATGCCGCCCATGCCCCACGTGTACTGATAGCGCACCGCATCGCGATTGATCTTTGCCGGATGAAGATGGAGAAAGACGTTCGAGAGAATTGCGAGTGAACGATTGCGCGGATCGGATCGCTCGTGCGAAACGCGAAAGATCGATTTCCAAACCTGAGTCTGCTGCGGATCTTTGTAGTCCTTGGCTTCCTCAAGCGCACGATCTTTCAAAGACATCGCCGTGTCTTTCGCGCGCTCAACCAAGCCGACGTTCGTCTTTTCGCCGGTTAGTTGTTTGGTCTCTTTTGGATCGTTTTCGGCCATTCGATTACCCGGTCGCTACTGCTCCCGGCACTGACTCAACTACAGTGGAATATATGCTCCGGGATCGTTGAACTCGTTTCGATCGCCTTTCGGCCATTTGTATAGCTTGCTCACATCGACCACGATTTGCCCTTCGGCATCCAATTCAACGTGCGCGCGATCCATCGGCCGCGGCGCGGGTCCTTCGAAGTTGATCGCTTCACTGTCGTAGCCGCTGCCGTGGCACGGGCATTTAAATTTGTTTTCGCTCGGCTTCCAATCAGGCGTGCAACCGAGATGCGTGCATCGCGCATAGACTACAAACAAACGATCGGAAGTCTTATCAACCCAGATGCGATACATTTGTTGATACTTTGTGTCGACCCCCAGCGCGTAGTCACCAGGAAAACCAACCTTGAACGTACTCGAAGGTTCGAAGATTGCGCGCGGCAGAAAGAAGCGCACGAACATCAAAAAGCAGGTTGTGAGAAAACCGGTGACGCTCAACCAGACAATCTGGCGACGTTTCTTATTGACTGGCGGGTCGGGTCGAGATTCGACCACGACCGCAGCCTTGGCCGGGGGCCTGGCTGGAGCTTTCGGCGCAGGCGGATTCGCAGCGTTTGCCGGCGGCGCGGCAAGTGCTGAACTCTGCGGGTCCAAGCTGTTATCCACTTCTCGAGAACCTCCACCAATTTGTGATCGCGATCACATTGACGATCGCTCACACTTCAACGCCGCGGGTTTGCGACAACTATACAATTACCCGCGACACAGGGATTGATGTCTCTGTGAAAACCGATTCGCCTTGATCACTAGAAGTGCGGTCGTAACTAAAGAATAATAAAATGTTCCGACACAAGCGCATTTATACAACTTTCGCGGCAGAGTTGGCAAGCGAATAGTTGAAGGAATTTCTCAAGCGTGGGAAAAAATTAATAGGAGAGAGGATTCGAATTGAAAGCACACGTTGTCTTATATACAAAGCCCGGCTGTCACCTCTGTGATGTTATGAAAACGCAGATGAGCGCAGCGGGGTGCGAGGACCTCTACACGTTGGAAGAAGTCGACATCGAGAAGGACGCCGAATTGTTTGCCCGCTATCGATACGAGATACCGGTGCTCTGCATCAACGGTGTCGAAGCGTTTCGGCATCGCTTAAACGCAGAAGAATTCCGCGGCCACATTACTTCCCTTCCCGTTTCTGATTAGGAGAGACCCAGGTTGAGTTCCTTGCGAGATTCTTCGATCGCTTTGAAAATTCGCGCGCGCTCATCCTCTTTAACCGTCGTGCGATAACTCTCAATCAACTCCTTCAAAGTAGCCAGTCCTTTATATAAGCCGGCATTCTCGATGGGCGGCGTTAGATAAGAAATCAGTTCGGCATAAGAACGTCGCTTGGCAATCGTGCCTTCGGAAGGATTGTTGACGCTGTAGATATAGATGTTTGGCAACTCGCCGATAAGGCGATCGGGCCAACACTCGCTTGAGAGACCAACCTGTTTGCCCGGCATGAATTCCATGGCTCCGTGCGTCCCGACGTGAACCACCGCGTCTGCTTTGAAGACGTGTTCAAGGTAGGCATAGAAAGCCGCGAAACCGTGATGCGGCGCGCCGCCTTTCGACATCAGCAGGCGCATCGGGTCGTCTTCGTAACCAAAAGTCGGCTGTACGCCAATGAAAACATTCCCGAGCGCGATTCCTTGAATGAGGAGTTCATCGTCTTTCGTATTGATCGCGCCCGGCGCCGTACCCCATTCATGCTCGATGTCTGAAACGAACGGGCAAAGGCCGCGGTACTCGTCAACTCTCATTCGACAGGCGACGTTTGCGTTCGTCTCGAATTCATCAGAGTTACCGTTTAGCAGCGAGTGCCTTAACGCGTCTGCGCTGTTGGGCAACGGAACATCGTAGCCTTCCGCCCTTAGCTTGGTGAGAACGTCGAAGACACTCGCGAACACATCGAGGTCGGCCGCCGTGCCGATGTTGCCCTTGTTCGGCGGGAAACAATAAAGGACGAGCGCGATCTTCAATTCTCTTCGCGACGCTGTTTGCAAGCGATGCCATCTCTTGATTCGTCTGGCGACGCGCGTGCACCGATCTTCCAAAGCAGCCGGTTCGACTCCGCGCGATGGAATGCCTCCGAAAACAAACGGCTCAGTCGCGCCGTCGATTTCCGGAATGGCGACCTGCATTCCCATCTGCACCGGATTCAAACCGGTGAAGGATTCGCGCCACGATTCAATTGTTTGCGCGTCGAGACTAACCAGCGAACGATAAGGAACGTTGACCTCGCGCAGATATTCGGCGGCCGCTTCACTATCATTCATGGCCGGCCCGCCGACAAAACTGAAACCGGTAAGCGATACGATTTGACTGACTCTCGCTTTGCGCGTGTTCGTTGTGAGTTGTCCGTTGTCAGTCGCCTTTCTGACCTCTGACCTCGGACCTCTGACCTCTGTGATAAAGAATCGCTCGCACGCTTCGCGATTATCCATTAGCGTCGAGATCGCAGGCACGACGCTCAAGCCTTCATCTTCAATCGCTCGAATCAGAGCATCGTAGTGTTTCCGCGAGTTGCTGACGATCTGCGGACGCATCAACAACAGTCCGATCGTCGAATCAGGATTCAGAGCCGAGCCGTTGGATACCAATCCGTGGACTTTGGACCGCGAGTACCAATTCTCGTAAGCCTCGAACGAATCAAACAGCGCGGTCGCATCGGGATGATAGATACCCACCGAGGGCACTGCCTCGGGCGGCGGAATTTCGATCTTGCTCAAGCTTTCATCATCGACGTAATTCTTGAGCGCCAGGAGAATCATCGATTCAATGTTCTGCGGCGTGGGCTGCAGAAAATAACTCATAAGGAGAAGATAGTTCTTAGCATCGCCAAGGCGACCGGCGCTGGGAACAAATCTCAGGAGGTTCGGCAGACGCTCAGCCCATTTCAAATATTGAGCGCGCCCGTGACCGTTTCCGCCATTTCCGCTCCTCCGACTGCGCGCCTGTCTTCCAATCCACGTCGTCACAGCGGACAGCAAACTCTTCGTTTCATCACTCGAGGCTTCGCCCTTCGCGCTTTGCCCTCTGCTCTCGGTGCTTTGCGATTCTGCGCCTTTACGCGACACGCCTGAGAGCTTCGCAAGATCTAACTTGCCCATGCGCGTGCGCTTCATCAGCTCGGGCATGCAATTGATAACGATGATTGCGCGCCGCTTTTTTCGAGCTCGGTCAAGGAAGCTGATCAGACGCGCCGCATTCTCGCCATCCATGACGTGGATCACGAAAACAACTTCGCTTTCATTTAGATCATTTTCGATCGCGCCCCATTCATCATCCGTGAAGCTCAAGCCAAAGTTGTGAGTCCTCACGAACAAATTGAGTCCGTAACGCCGATTGATTTCAGCTTCGGCGCGACGCAGCGGCGCGAGCAGACTTGAGCCGACGTAAAGAGCGGTGACCTTCATGCCAGTTTCACTTTGCTTTCCAGCCGAGAAATGATTTCGCGCAGGCTTTCCAGCACGTCTTCATCGGGATTCCAATAACCACGCTCATGCGCTTCCAGCAGACGCTTCGCCAGCGATTGCAAAGAATGCGGATTCAATTCACGCAGACGATTGAACATCTCTTCGTCCAGCAGAAATGTCTTGCTGATCTCCGTGTAGATCCAGGGATCGACTGCGTCAGCAGTTGCGCTCCAACCGAAAGTATTCGCCACGTGATTCTCAATTTCAGCGACACCACGGAAGCCATGCTTCAACATTCCTTCATACCATTTTGGGTTGAGAGTCTTGGCGCGAGTTTCCAACCGGACTGTTTCCTCCAACGATCGAATCTTCGTTTGCGGCGAGAGCGAATCGGATAAATAGATCGAGGGGCGCGACTGCGAGCGCGTTTCGACGGCCTTCGAAATTCCGCCGAGATATTCGAAGTAATGATCGACATCGGTGATCCCAACTTCGAACGAATCAATGTTTTGATAAGTCGCTTCAACTCGAGACAGCGCGTCATTCATTAATTCCGGCGCTTCACGGCCTTCGACTGTTCGACCCTTCGAATCGCGCGTGTAGGCAAAGCACTTTCGCGTCACAAACAGATCGCCCAATGCCGCCTCGTTCTCCCAGGCCGACTGCATCACCATGAAATTAACGTTCGTTCCGTAATTACCCGGTGCGTTAGAAAAGACTCGCGTAACCGCCTCATCAAAACCACCTGCTCCGCCATCAACAGATGCTGAAACATTGTGTCGCACGTAATTCATCTCTAGCGGCTCATCGAGTTCCGCCACTTTGCGAACGGCTTTATCAAGCAATGCCATCGTCGGTGTGAATAGATCGCGAAAGATCCCCGAGACCGTCATCACCACATCGATTCGCGGCCGCTTCAACTCATCGAGCGGAATTACCTCAACCTCAGTCGCGCGATTCAGCGCATCGCGAATCGGACAAACTCCTAACAGCCAAAGCGCCTGCGCCACACCTTCGCCTTGCGTCTTGATGTTGTCCAATCCCCACAAGACCAAAGCCATCGCGCGGGGATAGCGACCATGTTCGTCCAGATACCGGCGCAGCAACGCTTCTGCAGTCAACTGCGCACGATCAAACGCGGCGCGTGACGGAACTGAATAAGGATTGACCGCGTGCGTGTTGCGGCCTGTCGGCAGCACGAACGGATTCTGGACAATGTCCGCGCCGGGACCGGGCTCGATGTATTCGCCGCGCAGCGCTCGAATCAGCGACTCGAGCTCGTGATTCGAATCGAGCTGCTCAGAAATCTTTTCGAGCAGTTTGAATGTAGGAATTGAGTGCTCAACCTCGACGCTTGCTCTTGAATTCAACCAACCGGCTGCTTGCTCAGCGCCGCTGGCGCAAAATCTCGAAACGGCTTCCGAGACGATATCGTCGATCAATTCCTTCGTCTCATTGTGCGGACCTTCGTTCAATACTTCGCAATCAAAGCCCAGCGCCTCTGCGACCAGCCGCGGCAGAGCGCGCGCGCTGTGTTCGGGTCGATCGAACGACGCGACCATGCGCAACAGATCCGCTTTCTCTTTCAGCTCTGCAGGTCGGCCGAACACATGCAGGCCAGTGGGAATCAGCCGCTGCTCGATTTCGATCAGTTGCTCAGCTAAAAATGAAACCTGGTGATCACGTTCGGCGAGTCGGTTCATGGCGAAATCCAAGAATTTTCTGCTAAAGATGTCGGAGTATCAGTTCGCAGCGACAGCGGAGCGATCCTCGGCGTCAAGAACCCAGTAATAGGGATCTTCTCGGCGCGATCTTTTTCTTCCGCTGCAATAATATTTGCTATTGACATAACCTGCTAATCGTATTAGAGTTCGCCGCACTTGCAACGACCGAGCCTGTTTTAAGCTGCAACACGTTTGGCTTGGTTAGGAAAAATGCATTAGCGGCATGCTGGTCGATCACTTTGGCGACGACCCGCCCCACCTCTCTTCGACCAGCTCTTTCGAACAAGGGTAAGGACAACAAACCGAAACGAGGGACCTGCCTCGGCAGCGCCGACTTGTTTCTCAACGTCTGCTCGATTAACTAAGGAGGCTTACGAACATGACCACCTATCTCAGGATCCTAATTCTTTTCCTGTTCGCGATAGCTCTCGCCCTACCCATCTGGACGGCCCGTACCGTCGAAAGCCAATCAGCAACCGAAGCTCCAACGGGCTTCGATACTCTAACCAATGACACGAACTTTGTCAGCCAGGCTACGCATGACGCAGACCGAGACACGTTCGAGGAACGGGACGGCGTCACCAAGGGCTTAGGACCGGTCTACAATGCTCAGTCGTGCGCTGAATGTCACCAGAACCCAGTCAGCGGCGGCATCAGCCAAATCTCAGAGCTAAGGGCCGGCCACAGTGACACCTCCGGTAATTTCGTGCCTGCCACGCTCACAATCAATGACGGCGGTGGTTTAACTGGCGTGACCATCGCGAACCGGTCGCTTATCAACCAGAGAGCTACCTGTCCGGGAGTAGTGACCGATCCTACGACGCACGCGATCATCTACAACCACCCGAATGAACAGGCGCAGGAGCGCGTGCCCGGCACTGAGACAATTCGGGCGCGCCGCATGACTACGAACCTGATGGGACTTGGTTTTGTCGAGTGTATTTCCAATACTACTCTGCAAAACATCCCCAACGGTCAGCCGTCCGGCATGAAGGGAGAATTAACCCTGGTGCCGGTCGCCGAAGCTAATGGCGCCCTGCGCGTTGGCCGCTTCGGTTGGAAGAGTCAAGATGCCAGCTTGCTGACCTTTGCCGGTGGCGCCTACTTAAATGAGATGGGCATCACCAATCGGTTCAATCTTCAGGAAGTAACCACCCTGTGTGATGACGTCTCAGATACCACGCCGTGCACTAACAATCCGTCGATTCAATGCGGCGAGGATCCCGACAACGACATCGATGCCTTTGCGCGGTTCATGCGCGCAACCAAGGCGCCTTCGCGTGATGCGCGGTTGGCGGCGACGTCCAGCGCGCAAGCAGGCGCATCGCTTTTCCACTCGATCGGCTGCGACGTCTGTCATATCACAACTTTGACTACGGCCGCTCCGGGAACACTGATTAACGGCGGGGCCTTCACTGTGCCGAATGCCTTGGGTAACAAGATCATTCACCCGTACAGCGACTTTCTACTGCACGACGTTGGCACCGGCGATGGGATCGCGCAAGTAATTGATCCCAACACGGGTCAGCTTGACCAAACGATGAAGAACAAGATGCGGACGGCTCCACTGTGGGGCGTACGCACGCGCAACGAACTGATGCACGATGGTTTGAACTACACGCGCAACGAGGCAATTCTCCGACACGCGGGTGAAGCCACCGGGGTCATCAACAACTATCGTAATCTGAGCACGACACAAAAGAATCAGTTGATCGATTTTCTGAATTCCTTGTGATCTGCGAAATACATACGTTGACTGGGGACTGCCCGCGACCAGACCCCAGTCAACGTGGTTCTTCACCCAAAACTGCCAACATGAACAACCGATTATACTGGAAGACGGATCCGCCCACCGGCATCTCTCTAATCATTATTTTCGTAGCTACGGTTCTTTCATTCACATGTGGTTGCACTAAATCGGCTGAACAGAGCAGGAGCAGTGAATCGGAGCCTCGACCGATGACCAACTCTCCCGTCCCTCCCCTAATTGTGGCAGCGCGCGCAACGCCAACCCCCACCGGTGCAGCCGGAAATCCGTCGCCGGCAAAGCCCGGTGAAATCGATGAGGCCCTCACTCGAGTGTTCGACAAGGCCGCGAGGATGGACTCAACCCAGGCTCCTTCGTTCGTGGTTGGCGACTTTAATGGTGACGCTTCGGAAGACATTGCAGTTTTGGCCAAGGTAAATCCGGATTCGCTCGCCGGAATCAATAACGAGCTGGCGAATTGGATTCTCGAAGATCCAAAACAAGTGCCAATTCCCGGAACGAAAGCGGCCCTTCAGGCGACTCGAGCGAAAACTGTAAGCGCTGAGAAGGGCGATCTGCTTGTCGCGATCATTCATGGAGTGGGCGCGCAAGGTTGGCGCAATCACGACGCGCGCCAGGCGTTTCTGCTGCGGAACGCGGCAGGAGCAAATCCTCGGGTTCAATCCGCCAAGCATCTGAAAGAGATGACCCCGAATTCCAAGTTGCCTCCTCTCACCGGCGACGTCATCCTGGAAACGATAAACGGACGTCCAGGCCTGATTTTTTGGACAGGCGCAAAGTATGCCTGGATGCCTTACGAATAATTGCTAATTCATCTCTCGTTAGCATGAACCGCCGGAACGCTTCGGCTCTATACAATCTTTGGCAAGATGCGCACGCGGTCATCCAGGGCTTCACTCTCAAGAATGTCAGGCCGGATTCTCTGTCGTCTCAAGAATGAGTAGCCATGACATCTTCCCGTAACTCGATTATTATGCGAATCCATTTTACTGTTGCGCTCAAATTTTTTGGCGACTGCGCAAACGATCAATGCTCGAAGCAATCAATCTAACCTGCGTTCGTGGCACGCGCCGCCTGTTCAAAGATCTTAACTTCATGGTCGAGCGCGGAGAGCTGATCGAATTGCGTGGCCCGAATGGAAGCGGCAAGACCAGCCTGCTCAGAATTCTTTGCGGTCTGGCGACGCCGGCCGCCGGCGATGTGCTGTGGGATGGTAAGAACATTCAATCGCTCGGAGAAGAATATTCAGCGTCCGTCGCGTACCTCGGCCACCAGAATGCTGTGAAAGACGAACTGAGTGCGATGGAGAACTTGCGTATCTCGAGCGGCGTCTCGGGACACGCTCTTAGTAAAGGAGAAGCGCAACAGGTTTTGGCGCAAGTTGGACTGACCCAACAACAGAACTTACCGGCGCGCGTGCTTTCCGCGGGACAACGACGGCGACTCGGGATGACCCGTTTGCTGACCGCAAAGGCGACGCTTTGGATACTCGACGAAGTGCTGACCTCGCTCGATCAGGCGGCCATGGATCTGTCGCGTGATTTTATGACTGAGCACTTGAAGAATGGCGGCGCGGCAATCGTCGCCACGCATCAGGATTTGAATTTGACCGCGCCGAGTGTGAAAAGGCTCCAACTCTCCTAGTGGCGAAATCTTCAATTCAATCGATGTTTGGCTGGCTGGTGTGGCGCGATTTGATTCTCGCCTGGCGACGGCGCGCTGACGTGCTCGCGACCGTTTTCTTCTTCATCATAGTGACCAGTTTATTTCCCCTGGGCATCGGACCTGAACGCGAAACGCTAAAAACAATTGCGCCCGGAGTTGTGTGGGTCGCTGCTTTGCTCGCGTCGATGCTCAGCCTGGGCAGAATCTTCGGCAACGATTATCAGGATGGAACCCTCGAACAGTTGGTGCTGACGCCGCAGCCAACCTATCTGGTTGTTCTGGCTAAAGTGCTGGCGCATTGGGTAGTTTCGGAATTGCCGCTCGTAGTCATCGCGCCGGTACTTGGACTTCAGTTCGGATTGTCGGAAAATAGCCTGGTCGTCGTGATCGTTTCTCTCTTGTTGGGAACGCCGGTACTAAGCGTCATCGGGTCGATTGGCGCCGCTCTGACTTTGGGTTTACGCGCCGCGAACGTTCTGGTCGCATTGCTCGTCTTGCCCCTCTACATTCCGGTTCTGATCTTTGGCAGCGGTGCAGTTCAAGCCAGCGTGATCGGCTCGAGTCCGCAAGCGTGGCTCCTATTATTAGCCGCGACGCTGGTTGTGTCGCTGATGTTCGCGCCCTGGGCCACCAGCGCGGCTTTGAAGATATCCGTGGAATGAAAGAGCGGAAACCTTGTGGTCGAGCGCGCGTGGAATAGCAATTGTAACGGCGACGCATTCCGACGCGCAAAATAGCGACGGTGCGAAAAATTCATGAGTAACCGCAGAATCAACTGGTACAAATACGCAGCGCCTGCGAACTTCTACCCACTCGCAGGCAAAATGATTCCCTTCTTTGCTGTCCCGGCGGCCATTCTTTTCATCATCGGCATCTACGTTGGGTTTTTTGTCGCACCTACTGACTTTCAGCAGGGCGAGTCCTATCGAATCCTCTTCATACACGTGCCCGCGGCGTGGATGGGCATGTTCCTGTACGTGATGTTGGCGATTTATGCCGGAATCGGTTGGGCCTTCAATGCCAGGTTGGCGTCGATGATGGCGCAGGCGATTTCCACGACGGGTGCGATATTTACTTTCATCTCGCTGGTAACCGGATCGCTTTGGGGCCGCCCTGCCTGGGGAGTTTGGTGGGTTTGGGATGCGCGGCTCACATCGACTCTCATCCTGATGTTCCTCTACATTGGATTCATCTCGCTGCAATCTTCAATCGATGATGTGCGCAGAGCTGATCGCGCTGGAGCTGTGCTGGCTTTGGTTGGCGTCATCAATGTCCCCATCATTTATTTTTCGGTTCAGTGGTGGAATAGCCTGCACCAGGGCGCAACGATCACCGCCAAGAGCTTTAAGATGGCGCCATCCATGCTCGCCGCGATGCTGATTATGTTGGCCGCGTGCTGGATTTATTCAATCGCGGTGGTGCTGGTACGAGTGCGTTACATCATTCGCGAACGCGAACAGGAAGCGCCGTGGCTGGCGGAGGCGGCAGTCTAACTATGGATTGGTCAAAATTCTTTTCAATGGGTGGTTACGCTCTCTACGTTTGGGGATCGTACGGTATCAGCTTCGTTCTGCTCGCCGGTGAGGTGTTAATGCTTCTCAAGCGCAAACGAAATCTCAAGCGCCGAGAAAGCCCGCAACCCGCGACGAGTGAAACGCGTCTTAATACTTCGCTCCAGGGAATACAATGAAAAAGCGTCACAAGAGAATCATCTTTATCTGCTGCAGTCTGGTCGCGCTCGGCCTGGCGACATGGCTCGTGCTCGGAGCATTCCGCAATAATCTCGTTTTCTTCTTCAGTCCGACGCAAATCGCCACCAAGGAAGCACCGGTAGGTCGCACCTTTCGGATCGGCGGCTTGGTTGAAAACGGAAGTTTGAAACGCGATATCGACGGACTGACCATTCGATTTACTGTCACGGACACGGCGAACACGATCCCGGTTGTCTATAAAGGAATTCTGCCGGACTTGTTTAAAGAAGGCCGTGGCTGTGTGGCGCAAGGAAAAGTTGGATCCGACGGAGTCTTCTACGCCGATCAAATCATGGCGAAGCACGACGAGAACTACATGCCGCCGGAAGCGGCGAAGGCGCTCGAGCAAGGCAAGGACATAAACAAGATTAAGAACTCGGCGAACGAAGCGGCGAAGACATTGTCGAGGTAAGATTTGACTGGAGCGCAACCCTCGCGGTTGCTCGCCGACGAAATTGCAAGCGAGGACGCTTGCGCTCCAATCGACCGCTAAATATCCATGATCCCTGAAATCGGACAATTTGCTTTAATTCTGGCGCTAATGCTGGCGCTGACACAGGCGACGCTGCCACTCATCGGCGCCGCCAAAGGCATTCCGCAACTCGTCGCGATGGCCCGGCCGACGGCCCAGGCACAATTCATCTTCGTCCTGATCGCAATCTCGTGTCTGGGATACTCATTCATCACGAATGATTTTTCGGTGCTGAATGTGGCAACCAATTCTAATTCTCAGTTGCCGCTGCAGTATCGTCTGGCCGCCACATGGGGCTCGCACGAGGGATCGCTTCTGCTGTGGACCTTTTTCCTGACACTGTGGATGGTTGCCGTGACGTTGTTCAGCAATCACCTGCCAAGCGAGATGGTCGCGCGCGTGTTGGCAGTCATGGCGATGATCAGCTGCGGGTTTCTGCTGTTCATGCTGATCACTTCCAATCCGTTTGCGCGTCTCTTCCCGGTTCCGCCCGACGGCCGCGATTTGAATCCGCTGCTGCAGGACCCGGCGATGGTCGCGCATCCGCCGATGCTCTACATGGGCTACGTCGGATTCTGCGTCGCGTTCGCGTTCGCGATTTCGGCATTGATCAGCGGGAAGTTGGACGCGACCTGGGCGCGCTGGTCGCGACCGTGGACCACCGTCGCCTGGATGTTTCTGACTTGCGGCATCGCGCTCGGAAGTTTCTGGGCCTATTACGAACTGGGCTGGGGTGGCTGGTGGTTTTGGGATCCGGTTGAGAACGCCTCGTTCATGCCGTGGCTCGTCGGCACGGCACTGATTCACTCGCTCGCGGTTACCGAGAAGCGCGGCGGATTCAAGAGTTGGACCGTTCTTTTAGCGATTGCGGCTTTTTCGCTCAGCCTGCTCGGAACATTTCTGGTTCGCTCTGGCGTGCTGACCTCGGTGCACGCGTTCGCCAACGATCCGAAGCGCGGCACGTTCATCCTTGGATTCCTGACTGCGGTTATCGGCGGCTCGCTCGCCTTGTACGCCTGGCGAGCGAAGCAGGTTGGCCTTGGATCAAAATTCGAAATGTTCTCGCGCGAATCGCTGCTTTTAAGCAACAACGTTCTGCTGATCGTTGCTGCCGGTTCGGTTCTGCTTGGAACTTTGTACCCGCTGTTTGTTGACGCGTTAAATCTCGGGAAACTGTCCGTCGGCCCGCCGTACTTCAACACCGTGTTTGTTCCTTTGATGGCGCCGGCGGCGTTTCTGATCGGCGTTGGCCCAATCGCCAGATGGAAACAAGCGAAGCTTCCGGAATTGGCGGTGCGTTTGAAGTGGGCGTTTGCCTTAGCTGTTATTACCGCAGTTCTCTTGCCGTTTGTGATCGGCGGATGGAAGTGGCGCGCGAGTCTCGGCTTGTTGCTGGCCGTCTGGATAACTGCGACTTCGCTGCAAAACATCATCAGCCGGCTTCGCACCCAGACTGGCTCATCAAACTTCTTTGCTCGCCTTGCGGCGCCGTCACGCGCTTTTTATGGAATGCACCTGGCGCACATCGGCGTGGCGGTATTCATCGCCGGCGTCACCGTCGTCACGAGTTATCAAAGCGAACGCGATGTGAAGATGAACATTGGCGATACCGTCAGTGTCGGTGGCTATGAGTTTCAGTTGAAGAATTTGGAGCAAGTGCAGGGACCGAACTATCAAGCCATGCGTGCAGACATTGCAGTCTCGAAAGCCGGTTCACCGCCATTCGCAGTAATGCATCCCGAGAAGCGCTCGTTCACCGTTGCGCAAAACGTCACCTCTGAAACGGCCATCGATCGCAGCATTTGGCGCGATCTTTATCTTTCGCTCGGCGATCAGGTCGAAGATGGCGGATGGACGGTGCGCGTCTATCACAAGCCGCTGGTCAATTGGATTTGGGGTGGCGCGTTGTTAATGGCCATCGGTGGAGGCCTGGCAGTTTCCGATCGGCGTTACGCGCTCGCCAGGAGACAAGCCAAACAACCAGTCGCAAAAACGCCAGTCATAAAGGTCGTCGCGACTGCGGCATCGACCGCCGCTGAATAGCCAATGAATAAGTATTTATTAATTCCATTGGTGCTGTTCATCGGGCTGGTCGGGTTCCTGCTGATCGGTTTGCACCGCGATCCGCGGGAAGTCCCGTCGCCACTTATCAACAAACCCGCGCCGGATTTTCAACTTCAGCAGCTCAAAGAACCTACGAAAACATTTGCCGCCAAAGACATGCGCGGCAAAGTCTGGTTGTTGAATTTTTGGGGATCGTGGTGTGTCGCTTGTCGCGAGGAGCATCCAGTGCTGCTGAAGTACTCGAAAGGCGAGGTTCCGATTTACGGAGTTGATTACAAGTACGCTAACGACGCGACTGACGAGCGCAGCGGCGCCATGCAGATGCTTGCCGAAGAAGGTAACCCGTACACAATGGTCGTTCACGATCCGGAGGGCCGCACCTCGATCGATTACGGAGTTTATGGCGCGCCCGAAAGTTTCCTGATCGACAAGAGCGGCATCATTCGATTCAAGCAGATCGGGCCCATCACGGACGAGGTTTGGACGAACAAGATTTTGCCGCTGGCAAAGCAATTGAACCAATGAAACTGTTGGCGCGGACATCTTGCCCGCATAAGTACGAAGCGCGAACAATGATGACGATTAGCAAACTGAAATCCGCAACGATTTTATTGTTGCTGTCGGCCGTTTATTTCGCGCCCTCGTCAATCGCCAAGGAAGCGCAGCCCAACGAAGATCCGCAAATCGCGCAGCGCATGAAGAATCTTACGGAGCAGTTGCGCTGTCTGGTTTGCCAGAATGAAACGCTCGCCGATTCGCACGCCGATCTGGCGGAAGATTTGCGCAAAGAAATTCGCGAGCAGATGAAAGCCGGCAAGAGCGATCAGGAGATCATTGCGTTCCTGACGCAGCGCTACGGCGATTTCGTTCTGTATAAGCCGCCGGTGAAATCGACGACTTACCTGCTCTGGTTTGGGCCATTTGTTCTGTTGATTCTGGGAACGGTGGTGCTGTTTCGATTCTTGAAGCGCCGACGCGAGCTGATTCATGAACAACCCTTGAGCGCGGATGAGCGCAAGCGCGCGGAAGAGATTTTGCGGAGCGCGTAGATCAGTAGCGCAAGTTGGCAACTTGCGGCCTTCTTGATTGACCGTATGAACAAACTCGCAAGCTGACAGCTTGCGCTACAACGATGTTAACTTTTTGGATAATCGCTGCCCTAATGATTCTGTTGGCGCTCTGGTTTATCTTGCCCGCGCTGCTTCAGAAATCTAACCAGGATGAAGAAGTTGAACGGCGCGAAGCTAACGTTCTGGTTTATAAAGATCAGAATCGCGAACTCGAAGCCGATTTGAAGAACGGCTTGATCGGCAAAGAGCAATATCAGCAAGAGCAGGCCGAACTCGAACGGCGTCTGCTGGAAGATGTCGGCGCCAGCGCCGAAGTATCATCGGCGACAGCGAAGCACGGCAACACCTTCGCTTATAGTGTCGCCCTTTTCATCCCCATCGGCGCCATCGTTTTCTATCTTTTCGTTGGCAATCCGAAAGGACTGGATCCGGCAACCGCGCCCGCAACCATGCCCACGGCTAATGCCGGGGATCAGGCGGGACCAATGTCGGCTGGATCGGGATCGATGTCGCAACAGCAAATCGCTGCAAACATCGAAAAGCTCGCGGATCGACTTAAGCAAAATCCGAATGACGCGCAAGGTTGGACCATGCTGGCGCGCAGCTACATGATGCAGGAGCGATTCTCGGACGCGGCAAACGCTTATGAAAAACTGACGACGCTGAACCCGAACGACGCCGATGCATGGGCCGACTATGCGGAAGCACTGGCGTTAGCGAACGGGCAGAACCTCGCCGGCAAACCAACTGAAGCGATTAACCGCGCGCTGCAAATTAATCCCAAACATCAGAAGGCGCTCGACCTCTCGGGCAGCGCCGCGTATCAGGCGGGCGACTACAACAAGGCCATCGAACAGTGGCAGAAGCTTCTGAAGCTCTTACCGCCAGGATCGGATGAGCTGAAGACGATCACGGACCAGATTTCCAAGACCAAAGAGTTGGCCGCGAGCAAGGGATCGCGATAGACTCTGGAGCGCGACAGGTGTCAGTACCCGGAGCGGTAGCGACGGGATCAAATGATGTCATTACCAGTGACATGATCCGCTGGCTACCGCTCGCGGTACAGACACAATCCAAAGCGCCGTCGAGCCGGCGCATTTTAAAAGAGGTGAGCTATGTCAGAACGAAAATCGATCGACTGCCGCGAGTATCCCAGCGAGAGCGGTTGTACTTTGCGCATGGAAGGCACTGAAGATGAAGTGCTGGAAGCAGCCGTGAGTCATGCCGTTGTGCATCACGGTCACACCGAAAACCCTGAGCTGCGCGAGCAGATTCGTACCCTGCTTAAGCCGGCCGAGTAAACCGTAACCTCGAAATGACCAGAGACAATCTTCTTTTTGGCATCATCGGAATCCTGCTGGGCTTCATCGGCGGATTTCTTTTGGCCGGAAACATCACGCAACGCGAAGCGGCCATGCGCGCCAACGCGGCCTCGACGCAAGTGGGCCAGCAGAACCTGCCGCCGAATCACCCGCCGATCGCTGGCGGCGATCAACCTGCTACCGGCGAGGGTGGTCAGCAAATGCTCGCATCCGTGCAGACTGCGATGAAGCAAGCGCGCGAGAACCCGAACGACTTTGACGCGCAACTGACGGCCGCAAAACTCGAGTACCAGATCGGCCGATTCGATCAGTCGATCGAATATCTACTTGCTGCGAATAAGTTGAAGCCAGACAAGGTTGAAGTTCTCGGCATGTTGGGCGAAGCAAACATGGACGCGAAGCACTTTGATGCGGCGGTCAAATGGTACAAAGCCGCGCTCACTAAGAACCCAAACGATCTGCCCTCGCTGGATGGCTATTGCTTTGTGCTGTTGCAGAACGGCGACGCAAAGGCGGCCGAAGAAGCTATGAACAAGCTGGCGAAGATCGATCCAACGAATCAGGACCTGCCGCAGTTTCGCGAGACGCTGGCGCAGTTGAAATCTGGAAAGACGCAGTAATACAAGGACAACCGACAAAGTGCCTAAACGCAGCGCAGCGCGAGCAATCTTCGTCGGAGGTCTTATCGCCGGCGCGTTCGACATCACTTACGCCTGCCTCTTCTTCGGACTCCGCAACCACGTTAGTCCCATTCGAATTCTGCAATCAGTCGCCCGTGGAGCGCTTGGCACAAACGCATTTCAAGGCGGATGGAAAGCAGCGGGGCTCGGTCTCTTCTTTCATTTTCTGATTGCGCTAACGGCTGCAACTGTTTACTTCCTGTTAAGTCGTGCTCTTCGATTCATGGTTACCCACGCGATTGTGTGCGGCATTCTCTACGGCGCGTGTGTGTACTTCTTCATGTATGGAATCATCATGCGGGTCTCAGCAATTCACTCAACGACTTTGCCATGGTCTTATCCCTGGCAGGTGCTGATTCCCAATCTGCTCATCCACATGTTCGGCATCGGCTTGCCGATTGCTCTTGCCGTCCGCCGCTATTCCAAGTAACAATCTCCGCATCGTGTCAGTACCGGGAGCGGTAGCGACCGGATCATGTCAGTACCGGGAGCGGTAGCGACCGGATCATGTCAGTACCGGGAGCGGTAGCGACCGGATCATGTCAGTACCGGGAGCGGTAGCGA